>OMFO01000105.1_pt1 | contig 65224 bp, 48 predicted proteins | sample 1645611 | NCBI WGS metagenome assembly OMFO01 (sample SAMEA103958147, study PRJEB25191) | human gut metagenome | biome: human-associated habitat [ENVO:00009003]; feature: intestine environment [ENVO:2100002]; material: feces | place: Germany | collected 2013/2015
GTATATGCTCCAGAGTGAATCAGTTTAGATTCATCCAAAAATCTTGACTCGAAAAGGTGAATCAGTTCTGATTCACGCTACAATTTAAAATTGTGTTGTGAAAAGAAAAAAATAGTTCGTTTGCGACAGCGCGCTTATCATACCTAAAAACTTTATTTTATCAAAATATATTTAAGTTTGATCTAAGCGGAGTCCTTTTGTGTGATAGCTGAAAATGGAGTGAAAAGACAATAAATAATGCGGGTCGAGCAACAAAGTCCTTTAATAACGAACTAGAATACAAAATGTTGAAGCAAATAATATATGTTATATCGTAAAATGATTAAGCTATATAAGAACTAAAATATTGAAATGCAGTCCGTTTCTTGGTTCCTGATTTTGCGCTATACTATAGCCGTAGTCAAGAGAAACCCACACAGCGAAAGGAGTTCACCATGAGCAAGAAGCAAGCAGGAACCATCACGGTAGCGGGTCGCGGCATTGCCGAGGGTCGCGTAGGTGTAGAAGCAGTCACGCGCGTTGGACGCAACCCGCAGGTCAAGGGCGTTGTACATGAGGTGCTGTACCGCGACCTCCAGAACGCATCCGCAAAGAACGTGGTGAACGGTACCAAAGCTGTTCTGACCAAATCCACCACAGCCGTAAGGGATGACATCCTTATGAAGCAGGGGACGAGCATTGTCGGTCGCGCCCAGCTCAAGGACACCCCCAAAGCCATTGCCAAAACCGTCAGTCAGGTGCGGTCCGGTCACTATGCCGGCACAAACCTAATGGGCACGACCGAAACGGTCGCTGCCTACAACAAGGCGGTTGCCAATGCCGCAAAGAACGGTGTCAAAATTACCCAGCAGATGACCGACACGGGCATCTCCTCGCTGGACACGGGGCGTATCGCTACGCAGACCATCGGTCAGGCGGCGGGCAAGCTGTCCGGCGCGGCACTGACCAAGATGGCCGCGTCCACAGGTATGGCAGGCGGGCTGCTGTCCGGCGGCATTGAGGCTGTCGGCTCCGGTATCAAGCTTGCTAACGGCGAGATCGACGGCGAAGAATTCGCCGTGAATGTGGCGCGCGAGACCGTTACCGGTGCGGCGTCGGCGGCTGCGGCAAGCACCGCATTCAGCGTGGTGTCCGCCGGGGCGGCTACGGCGCTGGCGACCACAACGGCACCGCTTTGGCTGCCGGCTGCAGCGGGCGTGGCGGTTTCGATGGCAGTCGGCGGCATCGCAAAAAATCTGCTGGACGGTCTTTTTGACCTGTAAACCCTGCAGAAAGCGCAATTTACCGCAAAAGCTGATTGCGCCCGGGCGCAGTTCATGCTATAGTGGGAAAAAAGGAGGTGGCGTTTTATGCCATGGAAAGCCGAGGGCAGCACCGGGAACAAGCAAAACCTGAACCTGAGTGCCGACGCCTTTACCGTCATGCAGATGGACGAGCTGGCGTTTATCGGGAAAGAAAACCATTCCCGTTTTGTCAGCACCGTGTTTGAAAACTACCGTGACCGCGTCAACGATGAAGTGCGGCAGGAGCAGCAGCGCCGGCGGGAAGCACTGAATGCCAAAGAGGAGCCGACCATGTCGGAAAAGCGGCGGCAGGAAAAGCTTCGCAAGCTGGAAGATCAGTACAGGAATGAACTGAGTAAAGCCTATCCCCGCGATGTGCCAAAAAAAATTTCCTTGCAGCAAAAGGCATTCGACTACCTTTATGAAAACTGCCCGGAGCAGGAGCTGTACAAAAACCCAAGCGATTACCTAAAAATCGTTCTGGAGCGTTACGCCAGGCTGGATGTGGGGCAGCGCGAAAAAGTCTTTTTTGACGAGACGGTTCGCAAACTGGAAGGTGCCTGCAGCAAAAAATGCTGTGTGGACATCACCATGGAAAGCACAAAGGGGCAAAGGCGGTTCAGCGTGCGCCCGTATGGCATTGTGCAAAGCCGGATTCTGCCGTACTACTACCTGATTGGAATGTCGCAGGAAATCGGCAGTAAGAAGCCCGAGGCGGCAGCATCCTTCCGCCTGTGCCGGATAACGGATGTACACGAGAATACGACAAAAAACGGAAGCCTTACCGCGTTGGAAAAGGACCAACTGAAAGAAAAGCTGCAAAAAAACGATGCCGCCTACCTGCTGGAATCCAGGGAAGAAGTTGTGGTGCGCCTGACGCAGCAGGGCGAAAAGCTGCTTGCCAACAAGCAGTTTCAGCGCCCGGCGCCGTTTGAAAAGGAAGCGGACGGGATTTACCGCTTTAAATGCTCGGCAAATCAGGCAAGCAATTACTTTTCCTCTTTTGGTGCGAATGCGGTGATTCTGGAGCCAAAGCGTTTACGCGATAGAATGCGGAAAATGTACGAGGAAGCATTTCTCCGCTACCGGCAGGAAACGGAGGAGGAAAACAAAAAGCCCCGCACGGCAGGGCAGCCTGACGCGCGGGGAGAGTAAAGAGTTATACCTGTTTGGTTTTTTCCGGGAACGTTTCATCGAGGTCGCGTGGTGTGACCCCCTCCGGCACGTTGCGATGCAGGGAGGTGATGCATTCCAGCAAATTGACAATTTCCGAAAGACTGTCGTGAATCGTATATTCGGTCATGGTAGCCAGTTTTTGATCCAGGCTTCTGTTATAACGGCTGTTGCCAGCGTGGCTGATGTGATTTCGGCTTGCTATAACAAACTCATAACCTTTGACGACTTCCTCAACCCGGGGCACAGCGTCAAATTGCAAAAAGCCCTTATTCTGTTCTTCGTTAAGATAGTCGAGTGCACTTTTTCCTTCGTTTTGAGGTGTGTTTTCCCACTTAATGTACATACTTCCTAAAATGGTATGAAAAAGAACAGAAGGCCGTGCGCCCCCCGCATTCTTTCCTACGGCGAGTTACAGCGCTGCGACGGCAAATTTACCGGGGAAGTGCACCTGTACAACGAGCTGCCGCTGCTGCACTTGGCAGACGGAGCACCCGCGTAAAAGGAGAAACCGCCTATGCCGCCTAAGCCCTCCATGTCCACCCTTTTACTGGTGTGGGTCGCACTTGTCTGTGTTGTGTTCCTGATCCAATGCGCCCGCACGAAAAGTGTGGTCGAAGCCTTGCGGTTCACCGCCTGTGCCATATGGCTGTGCATTGCGATCCTTCTGGCGATAGATGTATTTTTAGCAGCCGCGCTTTACCTGCGGCTGCACTGAACAACGAAACGGAGGAAAAAACCATGAGTGAACAAACTGCCACCCGCTTTCAGGATCTGCTGGACCTGCTGAACCTGCTGAACCTGCAAGACGAGGACGGTGCCAGCACCGCCGCCAGCGCGGAAAAGCTGCTGCACCTGACGAACGAAAAGTTCAACCTGCTGATGGTGGGTGCCACCGGAAGCGGCAAAAGCTCCACCATCAACGCCCTGTTTGACACGCAGGTCGCCGAGGTCGGCACGGGAGTGGACCCCGAAACGGCGTCCATCGACTGCTATGCGCTGGACAACTTCTGCATCTGGGACACCCCAGGTCTGGGCGACGGCGTGGAGAACGACATCGCCATCGCCAAGGCTATCAAGGCCAAACTGAGCGAGACGGACCCCGAGGGTGCACAGGTCGTTGACATGGTGCTTATCGTGCTGGATGCGTCCACCAAGGATCTTGGCACGGTTTACACCCTGCTGAACGAGGTGGTCATCCCCCGCTTGGGCAGCGAGGCCGAGCAACGCATTCTGATCGGGCTGAACCAGTCCGACATGGCCATGAAAGGCCGCCACTGGGACGAGGACGCCAACACGCCGGACGAGGTCCTGCAGGACTTTTTGGACCGCAAGGCGGACTCGGTGCAGCAGCGCATCCGGGAGGCAACGGGTCTGAACCTGAACGTAGTCTGCTACTGCGCAGGCTACACCGAGGAGGACGAACAGCGCAAGCCCTACAACCTTGCCAAGCTGCTGCACTGCCTGCTGGCACAGACCCCCAAGGAAAAGCGGCTGACCGTGGTGCAGCACCTGAACGAGGACCCCGAAAACTGGGTTCACAACGAGGACGACGACTACCGCCGCCGCACCCTGAGCGACGTGCTGGAAACAATCCTTACCTGCATCGGTGAGGGAGCGGACGACGGCTCTGACATCGGGCAGGACCTGCTGGGCATCCCGGGTGGGGTGATCGGCGGTCTTGTGGGCGGCATCGGCGGTGCCGTGGTGGGCATCTTCAAAGGGCTGTTCGACTGATGCGCAATCATCCGGCAGAAAAGCAGCTTTTACAAAAACAGGGGCTGCTGCACTTGGAATTTTCCTTGTGCAGCAGCCCCCTGTTTTATAGGTTCAGAAAAGTGGTGGTTTAATCGTCTTCCTGTGGTTCGGTAAGCTTCATGGCCCAAGAGCGGATCGCTTCGGACTGGACTTCCAACGGATTTTCTACGGCTGTCTCGCCACTTTTATATATGTTATCCGATATAGAACTGACAAGATTGTCTAAATCCCTGCGGGTGCATTGTGTTTGGCTGCCAGAAAGAATCTTAATCAGGTCAACCCATGTTTTTGGGGGATGAGATTCGCGCGTTCCTCTTTTTGCATTAGAATCATTATAACATTTGACAATTAGGGATTTATTGTAGGAATTTACCCTTTTGCCGTATAATTCTTCATCACAGGTTTTCTCACCATGAAGCCACAAATCGATCCATTCACTTTGCAAATCACGCAGGTTATTTTGCAATTTATTGTCAAGAGCTTTGTCAAGTTCATCTGCCAGTTCATTGCTGTACTGCACCAGGTATTCCAGAGCCCGCTTCCAGTCTGCGGAATCTTGGGGAAAACAAGCCAGTCCGGCATACTTAAAAAATCTCAAGGAAAATTTGTAATTGATGTCGTTACTATTGCGAACAATCAATCCATGGCAAAACAGATTACGCAAATTACTAATGGTCATAAGTCGATGTAAGGGGGGAGTACCCTTCAAGGTTTTATTGACCATTAGCTCGCCGTAATTGGATGTTACCGTATAAAGCTCTATCGCAAGGCGGACAAAGGCATCCTGCTCATTGGTATCCTGCGGCCAAAAAGATTTAGGATACTGCCGGAACAGCAGCATACCCGTGGGTTGAATCTTTCGATTCAGGCTTTTCAGAACCTCCGGCTGAAGCAGATTGCATTGGGACTGAATATCAGACGCATAAGAAAACATAACAGTCCCTCCCTCAGCCCTGATAGGTGATAACATCCAGAACAGGTCCGTCAAGGCGGAAGCGAATCTCAGCTTTTTCCTGAATACTATTCTTTTCTTTTATGTTCAGAATGGTGAGACGCTGCTTGATTCTGATCCAGTCGTTGGCGGTTTGACTTACGGGGTGGCTATATCTGGCAAACACACATTCTTTGTTTTGGATGAAGCCGCGCTCGGGATCTTTACACTTGACAGGCCACGAAGTCGGTTCTTTGCCGTCTTTCGGGGGGCAGCACAGAATGACATAATCGACTTTGCGGCGCGGTCCTGTTTTGCGCAGACGCTCTTTGATGTCGGAAACTTCCTTATCTTTGTCGGACTCTGTTTTGCCGGTAAGGATGCAGTACATGTACTGAACAAAAAGAGCGAAAGAATAGGGCATTTTGGCATTGGCTGCCAGACGTACGGCATCGCAGGCATCATCGTACAATGTTTTCCATTGCTTTTCGTCCAGACCAATCCTCTGCTTGGAAACGAATGGCATATGATGTGTGTACGCGATCCATCTGTTGCGCAGCCGCATTTCTGCACAGGAAGCTGCACTGAGGGATGGCTGCTGCTGATCCAGCAATGCTCGGTTTTCCTCTTGGTCAAAAAGCTGGATAACCTCTTGCGCATGGTGAACGTATTCATCGGGAACTTTTTGGTTCTCGCTTTCTTCATCTTTTCCTGGGGCCGCATGACCGCGGCGTTCACCGGTGTCGGTTATCATAAGGTAGTCGTTATGGAGCTGTCCGTCATCGCCACTGCCGTCATTCCATTTCTGAAGCCCTTCCAACGTGAGGAAAGCAATCTTCTTTTCTTTTTTCAGGCGGGCGATGACCCGGGAAATTTCAGTGCTGGTGATGATCGCCAAAGCATTGGTGATTTTGTTCAGCCGGATTGTGTCAATTTCCTCGGAAGAAGAATCAAAAGATGCGGGCTCGAAAAGCAATGCAATAGTATATTCTAGGGTGTCGCGCAGGCTGTCTTGCCATTTCTTACGGAGATTGTCGCGGTTGTATGCTTTCCAGCGGGCTGTATCCCCGTTCTTTTCGGCTTTTTTAAAGCCGCTCGCATATTTCAAAAAAGCATTCAGGTAAATATCCAACAGGAAAATGGGGGAAAAGCCATCCTGCATATTTTTTCCGATGCGCAGATTGACAGCTTTCTCGAAATAGCCGCAAATATCCTCATACAATTTCATATGTTCTTCGGTGAAGGGATATTTCGACCGTATTTCATCAGGGGGGGGGCGGAAGCAGACGGACACGGTTGGCACAAATTTCAGCACTGGTACGCATGGCCATCTTGTCATCGCCGCTCTTCTTTACCATCTCTCTGAGATCGTTATACGCATCATCGAATGTTTTACGGATGCGCGGCTCGTTAGGATCGTCACTGAAGAATACGTCTTTTCCTTGAATCTTTATGCTGTACTGCTCACGGCGCAGCGTGTCAGCAATAAGGCGTGCATCCTCATTGGCATGGTTGCATGTGACCTCATTTCGTCTTTTGTCCAGAGCACGGGCAATTTTCAGGTACAGCTCTTTATCGCAAATCACACTGCTGAGCTTCAGATCCTTGTTCATTTCCTCGGAATCTTCCGACACTTCATTCGGAGAATTGGGCGAAAAATGCCGTACAAGATTTAACACAAGGCGGTTTGAGGAAGCTGTCAGTTCTGTTTCTTGATTCAGACTGGAATGCGCGATCGTATCACAGATAGCATCAGCGGCAATTTCTGTTGCGGACCGGTTGTGTTTTTTTGCAATGTATTTGACATAAGACAGCGCATCATCAAAGTGAAGATAGCGTACGTAGTGAAAACCACCCGAGGGCGGTGTTACATACAGCATGTTATTATGCCGCAAAATGTCATCCTCAACAGAAAGGTTATGACATTGTCTCTGCAAAGGACTCAGAATGCTATAGACGATTTCCATCGGAAAGTCTATATTGAAGCAGCTGGATACCGCCAGAGCAGTGTTGCACTTTTGGACGCAATCTGTAACGTCTTTGGTGAGATCGGTCACGCCCAGACGTGTAAGGACCTTTTCAGAGATGGGAGCCCGGACATCACGGCGCAGCATGCGCTTCACAATAGAGTCAATCTGCTGGTTATCTACACCTTTGATGCTTTCCTGCCGTCTGGCCTGCTGGTCATCCCTATACTTTAGGTCGGTCCAACTGCCGGAACTGGAACAAATTTCGTCGAGTACACGCAAAAATACGTCGGTATATTTTACGGTGGAATACTTTGTATAGTCGTAGTTGATATCACCCAAGTCGCTGCGACGCATTCCCTGATACGCTTTGAACACTTTATCATACAAAGTATCGAACTGTTGGCCAAACCAAGGGCTGATGCGGTCAAAAAGGGCTTTTTCGCTCCCGCGCGTGAGGGGGGCGCGATCAAGGTTGTCAAAGTAGTCCAGATTTTTGGTGGGCTGCAGATTTACGTCCAGAGTACTTCCCACAAGCACGACTTTGTAGGGAGTCAGCGCTTTATCCAACGCTTTTTTATAGTTGACATAAATTTTGCTGGAGAGAAGACTGTTGCGATCCCAAATGACCAGAATCTTAAAGTAGGTTCCTTGAGGGTTTTCAGCCGTTTTTGACTGTTCGTTTAAGCTATCGGAAATACGACTGAGCATTTCTTCCAGATTTTTAAGCGATTGAGGTTTGGGCTCTTCTTCATCGGGAAATCTTCCGCGGATGAAGACAACTGGGAACTGATGCTCACATTTGATTCTGTAGGCGAGGTTTGCCAAAACAACAGATTTACCGCTGTAAGAACTGCCAGGGAGTAAGGTGACTTTGGTTGTGGAAATTATATCCGATTGTTCCAGATTCGCCTTGGTTTTATCGTAGATATTTTTATCCAAATCAGCACCACGGGGCAGATACCAGTTGTTTTTTGCGTGAAAGCCTTTCCAATAGGGATCAAGGGAATCATTCCCGTGCGCAAGGAACGTTATTAACTCAGTCTTGCGGCCCTCCTCTGTAACAGGTGGATTACAACTCTCGATGTCATCTCCCAGAAAGCTGACGTTGGGCAGGGGTGTTTCATAGTCCCGAAGGATATTATCTGGCAAAGAAAAAATCTTTTTGCGGCCGGCGCACTCTAATGTGACAGACAAGTGCTCATCGTTGGAAATGCTGTCTGCGGACCATTCGTATGACTCTTCCTTATACTGTTCCAGAGCCTCTTGGATGTTTTCACGCAGTGTGCCGGAAAAAAAGTGAATGTTGCATTTGCTGCCGTCCTCTTTAAGACGTTTGTTGATTAGTCTTACGGATCGGGTGTCTTGGAGTTGGTCGTTGTCCACGTCAAAAAAATAAATGGGATTGTCATGCCAGCTTGCAAGATCGGGAAGAAAATCTTCTTCCTGAAACCAGTCTCCATCAGGGTCCCACCCGTCAACCACAAGAACAGCGCTTCCGCCATTGATCTTTGCTTTTATGGCAGACCATGCCACCTTCGCCTTGACACCGAATGAATCGAGATCGTCAACGCTTTTTGGCGGCTGGCTGTCGGAATCGTGGCTGTCACGGTCATAGCACCCGAACAGGTGCAGGCGATGCTTGGGTGCCTTTGTAAAGATGTCCTGCGATAAATGATCGATTTTGGCCGGGATAAGCTCAACTCCTTGACAATTTATCATCTTCTCCGGACTGGAGGTGATAAATAAATTCCAAGGGAGATTTACAAGCTCGGAGAGAAAAGGAACGGAAACGGAAACGGAAAGGTCAGCGGCTGTATCATAGATTTGGTCAATGCTATCGGAATGATCTTCAAGCAAATTCCGCCAGCTGTGTATCGAATCGGAGCAGCCGGCTTCCGCGTAAAGTTTATCAAGATAGGAATTTTTGTTGAGAGACTCCCGCTGATAGGCCTGTCCCAAGAACAGGTACGAGGGCTTATTGTATATATATTCCAACAACTCCCGGGCTTCGGTTTCAGTCATGCGATCCATAAGAAAAGACCTCCTTCTGTGGAAATAGTACATATTTGAAACTGGGATCACGGTGGGAAAAGCCAACCTCACAAAGCAATGTTGCTGCCGGGTGAATGCGCGGCTGTCGGTGCATACGCTGTGAAGAATACTGCATGCTGAATTGTAATAAGTGTAGCATATTTTGAACAGAAAGTCTATGATTTTTGTTTGTAGTGTACAAGACTGAATCGCTGCTATGAAATTAGTTCTTTGCGATAAAATGATACGTGCCGTAGCTAGGCGATTCCAGAATCCCGGCAGCAGTCAGTTCCCGAATCACCAGATTGGCGCGGCTGTTTTTGACGTGGAATACATCCGCAACATGACTGGTGCGGAATTCGTATTCATATCCATAGCGGCGGAACAATTCCAGTATCTTTTCCTTTGTGGATGCCTGCATCCGCAGCTTGGATAAGTCATGCTCCAGCTTTTCAATAGGGGTGAAGAATGCAGAAGTTTCCACATTTTGCGGAGAAGTTTCCACGTTTTGAGCGGTAGTTTCCATGTTTTGCGCGGAGGTTTCCACGTTTTCAGAATCCATAGAAAGCTGCGTTGGCGCTGCGACGCTTCGATTGGGCAGCGTTACAAGGAAAAACGTGCTGTCGGAGTAAAATATCGGCTTTTGCGCACACTCGGCGTAGGAGGTCATAATGCGGTCAATGCCGCTGCCGCGCCGCTCCATGTAGTGCAGGCGGGAAAATACATCTGAAATGACCTGATTGCGCCGCATGGAGGGAATGTGCTGCAGATCCATGTCTTGGATGCGGCGTCCATTAGCCATGCCGCCCGGTGAGGAAATCTCCATGCGGTCATCGAACATTTCGATGTGGATTTCCGAGCCAAGCACCTGATAATCGCGATGGATTAACGCATTTACCAGTACCTCTCGGACAGCCTTGTAGGGGTAGTCGCTGCGCTCTTCGCGGGTCATGCCGCGGATGCTCCACGGATTTTTGCTGTTGTTGCGGATGAAGTCCTCCGCGTTTTGCAGCAGAGAGATTAGGCTGGCTCCCTGATATTCCTTATCGTCCAGCGCATCAGCATCGATGTTGCCTTTGTGTGTGCCTTTCCAGCGGGTACAAAATATACGCGACTGCGACAGCACGCCCTGATCACATAAAAGCAAGCCGCCGTTTGTGACCTGACCGTCCTCGGTGACAAGGGTGGTAGAAAGCAAATCCTTGTCTGGCTGGAAATCTTCTTTAAGCGTGTTCTTGAAGGTGGCAGCTAACAGCGTAAAGCTGACATCTCCTATGTGATAAGGCGATGGTAGTGAATCGAAAGTCTTATTCATGCCCTTGAGAATTAGGGCACTTAACTGCTGACGAGAGGCTTCTTCCGACTGATCGCCGTTTCGGATGTAGGCGACGCAGACGCCCTCGAAGCGGTAGTAGTACGGATAGGCAGGGCCGTTCTGAATTTCCAAGTCAACGCAGATTTTATTATCTTCGGCAAAGGCGTGAAGCTGATACCGGGGCGTCGGGTCGATGCGTGCTTTAATAAGCTCCGTAATTTTGCTGATGACCTCTTGTGGGTTATCCAGACCGCATACTTCACGCGGATTATCGCGGACGCCAAACACGATATGCCCGCCAAAGCTGTTGGCAAATGCAGAAACGGATTTCAGCCAGCTGCGCGGCTTTTTGATTTCCAGTGCCTCTTTGTAGTCAACGGAGGAACCCTCCAAGAGTAAGTCGTTTAGATTCACGGTATCACCTGCCGATATGATTTTGTTGTGGAGCCGAGGTTTGTCAGTAATTAAATTATACTACGCCCAAAGCATCAAGGCAATCGTAAGTTGTACTCTCCGGTGTTAAGTTGTACGCATCACGGCAAGACTAGAGTGGGGAAAATCCAGTTTTTTGATGTTTTACGGATAGGATACGATAGTATCTTAGTATTTTATTTATTTAGTATTTATTTGTGTTGGATTTACCTGTACAGGGAAATCCAGTCTAGGTAAAAGCCTTTGTGGGAAAATAAAAAATCCCCGGAAAGCGGGGATTTTGGGGCGGTATTTGGCGGGACGGTACACCGGCGCCGATAGGCTGCGAACTCCCCCAAACCGGGGCGTTTCTCGCGGCGACGGGGGCGGTGTGCGGGAATGTTGCGGGTTGGGTTTGCATACGACTTCTTGCTAGGGAGTAAAACTTATATATTAGTTTGCTGGGCTTTTCACTTGCGTGAACCCAGTGATATTGGTATCCACATTTCTCAATGGAACCAAAGCTGCGCATTTATTTGATTGGTGCGTATGAGAATCTGTCTTGCAGATTTGCCCCCAAAACTGCCCCCAAAAGGGTTTGGAACGGGTCAGCACCATGCAGCACCCTTTTGTACACATGGGACAAAATCCGTTCTGAGCCTTGGTACGCAATACCACAAAACCCAACAAAACAACACTGTAACGCACAAACTTTGAATTTCTCATAACCCGGATGTCGCAGGTTCAAGTCCTGTCTCCGCAACCAACAAAAGCTCGTTGAAACGATAAGTTTCAACGAGCTTTTTTCTACATTATGGCAAAAGTGGTAACAAGCTGGTAACTTTGACCCCAAAATGACCCCAAAACGGGAAAATGACTGCGCCCGGACGATTGAACTTTTCAACCGTCCGGGCGCTTTTTGTGGATAAATTTTGCGGAGTTGGCATGTAAATATAGGATCGGTCGGTGCGGTCAGCCTGCTTTGACAAGTACCAGCACACCGTTGGTTGGCACTACGATTTGGTCTTGTTTGGTGGGAATGGGTGGGTTCTTATATTGGCGCAGGGCTTTTTGGATTTGCTGTTTGACCTCCAGAAGGGTGCTTGTTGTGTTTATTACTTTCTATATGGATGGGGTGTTTCCTTTTGCAGCATTCGCCACAGTGTTGTGCGGCTGATGCCCAAGCGCTCGGCAGCACGTTTCTGGTTGCCGTTTTCGGCTTGCAAGGCCTGTTGCACGGCGATTTGCTCGATCTCTTCCAGCGTTAGGTCAACGGGCAGAGCGTGGGTTTGGGGAACGGCACCGGGGTAGAAGGTACATTCCCGTTTCAACTGGTCGCGCACGGTCTCCACTGAGATATAAGGCGTCGTCGTGTGCAGCACCAACTCGTCCAGCACGCGGCAAAACTGGTCGTAGTTGCCAGGCCAGCTGTACTCCGTCATACATAAGTTCGCCTCCGGCTCAAAACCGATGACTGCACGGGCGTTGCGCATATTCAGGGTACTGATATACAACCCCGACAAGCGCGGAATATCTTGCAGATGACTGCGCAGCGGCGGCATTTGCAGCATCAGGCAGTTCAGCATATCTACCAGTCGGGCATAGTGGGGGTGCATCGTTCCGGAGCTGGAGCTACTGGCGACAAAGAAGAGCCGGTTGCGCTCCTGCGTATGCAGCGCCATTATGGTGGAGAACAACTCGCTGAACTGCTCGTCAGTCAGCGCCTCCACGTGGCTCATCATAAGGGTGCAGCCGTCACCCATTAGGGGGGAACGGTCGCTCGCCATCAGATATTTCCAGCCGGGGCGCATGAGCATGGCACAGTCAATCTTGATGAGCGGCGCGTTAGAAAGCGGCCCTTTGGCGTAGAGCATCTGCACCATCTGGGGCTTGGCTGTGCCCGGTTCACCGTAAACGACAAGTGGGCGATTGCTTTGCAAATATTGCTCCAGTGTCAGGTTGGCGGTGGAGAAAGACTGGGTAATGCCATAGAAACTGTCAAAGAAAGTATCTACTGCCTGTTGGCGATCCGAGTAGGCAATGCCGTATTTTTCCAGCGGGATGGACAGCCGACTCTTTTCGATTGTGACGACATGGCGCAGAGCCCCTTCCATTTGGATAGGGGTGCTCTGCAAAGCATAATGGATGCCATTCTCTTCAAGGCAGCTGCGGTGGGGCTCGGCGGTGCGCTGCATAATAGCTGAGTGTGCCTTTGCCAGCACACTGTCGGGAAGCTCGGGGGAGAGCGAGACGAACAGATCCTGTCCGGCCTCGTCGCTGACAAGGGTGTCATAGGGCATGGCACGGATGACGTCCTGAAAAAACTGCGCCAGCTCCAGCGCTTTACGGCGGGCCAGCCCCTCCTGTACTGCGGTGTTCAGCGCATCCTCCACGCTCTCGATACCGGAGGTGATGAGCAGGGCAGGAATGCCGTATTCCTGTGCCAATGAGTTAGTGACAACGTCGCACAGCACCATCTGGCAACCAGAATTTTCCAGCCCCTGCAAAATAGTGCGGGCTTCTTTCTGGTCGTGGATGGTATAAATATCCACATTATAGCGCAGTACCTCGCACAGAAACGTGGCGTTGCGGGTGATGGCCGGGAAGCCGATGACGGCGTATTTACAGTTGTGATTCTCTGCCAGCTTGATAGAACGCAGGATGTCGTAGACAGACAATGGGATGTCCACGACCTTTAAATCTGTACAGCGGCGGATAGCCTCCGCTGTGCCGCCGCGGGAGAGGATGACGTCATACTCCTCCTGCGCAGTTTTGGCGGCGGCAATCTCTGCGCCGGCAGTCAGATTGCCGACATGTACGTCGATTTGCAAATCGTCGCAGGATTCTGCAGCCTGCTGCATCAGGCTGGCAATACCCTCGTAAGGGGCGATGCCCAGAATTTTGATGGGGCGCATGGTAGAGGTCCCCCTTTTTATTAACTGTTTGAAATTGTAACTTTATCATAAGTGATTCGTGTTGCAAAGTCAATCATAAAAATAAAATGGTTTCAAAAAGAAACACAAAATAGCAGAAAACGAAACAAAAACAGTTGACGAAACGGGACGGTAATGGTAAGATTTAGACAAATCAGAGAGATACAAGCAGAAACGATGCGGCTAAATGTACAAATGATGCAAAACGATATGTAACAAAATGGAACATGTAGGAGGAAACAATGGCACGGCTGACAGTTATCGCGGACGATTTGACCGGCGCACTGGATACAGGTGTACAGTTTGCCAACCGCTGTGTTTCCGTTCGGGTGGCGGCTGTGAACGCTGCTGCCGTGCCTGAGGAAATCTTCCATGCAGATGTTGCAGTCATTGATGCGGAGGTTCGCCATAAGACATCGCAGCAGGCCTACAATATCTGCTTGGGACTTGTGCAGCAGGCGCTGCGCTGCGGAACAGACACCGTTTACATCAAAACGGACTCTGGTCTGCGAGGCAACATCGGCGCCATGTTTCAGGCGGCGCTGGATGCCGGCGGTGCGGCGGCTGCATACTATGCACCGGCGCTGCCGCAGATGAATCGCCTCACACGCGGCGGCATCCAGTACATTGACGGCGTACCCATCGACAAGAGCGTGTTCGGGCAGGATCCGTTTGAGCCGGTTCACTCCCCTTACGTGAAAGACCTTTTTCGGAACTGTCGGGCAGCGATCATCAGCTGCAGGCCCTGCGCTCTGCCGCCTCCGCCGCAGCACGGTCAGCAAATCGTCATCTGTGATGCCGAGAAGGATGCGGACTTCCGGTGCATTGCTATGGAACTGCAGCGTACAAATGGCCTGAAAATTTTGGGCGGCTGCGCAGGGTTTGCGGCAGTGCTGCCGCCTTTTCTGGGGCTGGAGGGTGGGCCAATCAGTCTGCCCTGCATCAACGCGCCGCTCTTGGTACTTTGCGGCAGCTTGAACCCGATTACAAAGAGGCAGCTGGAATACGGTGCCGCCCACGGCGGTGTGCGTATCTCCCTGCAGAGCGAGCAGCTTGCCGCCGGCTACTTTGAAAGCCGCGCAGGGCAGGATTTCTTGACACAAATCGAGCAGCGGATGCAGGGCGGCTGTGATATGCTGATCGACACCGATGGCACCGAGACCGCCGAGGATGCTGATACAGCCGAACAACTGCGCGGGCAGATCGCAGAACAGCTGGGGCTGCTGATGGCGCTGCTGCTGGAACGCCCCGCCGCAGACAACTATCTGCCGATGATCATCGGCGGTGATACGCTGATGGGCTTTATGCAACAGTTGCCGGAGGCAGAGATCTCACCCTTGGGAGAGGCTGCACCGGGCGCGGTGCTCTTTATGGCGCTGATGGCCGGTCATGTTTCCCGCATTATCGTCTCAAAGTCCGGCGGATTTGGAACCGAGGACCTGCTCAGCAGGATACGTCAGAATTTACAGAAAGGAACGGAAGATGAAGCAATATCAACTTGCCATGCCGCAGCAGGTATATAGCGGTGAGACTGCGATGCAAGCGCTGGAAACGCTGGCATCCGGGCACGAAAAAGCGGCTGTCTTTACAGATGCGGGCATTCGGGCTTCCGGCATTCTGGAGCGCCCGCTGGCCGAACTGGACAAAGCGGCTGTACCCTATATAATTAACGATACTTTGCCCGCGGAACCTACTTGCGATCAGGCACAGCAGGTCATTGATACTTTCCGCGAGAGCAACGCAGACCTGATTGTCGCTGTAGGAGGCGGCAGCGTAATGGATATTGCCAAGCTGGCATCCATCACGGCAGATGGAAGTTGCACAGTGCGTGACCAACTGAAAAACCCGCGTATCGGTAAAAAGACGGTCACCACCGTTATGATCCCCACCACGGCGGGTACCGGCTCCGAGGCGACGCCCAACAGCATCGTGGCGGTACCGGAAGAACAGTTGAAAGTCGGCATCGTCAACCCCGAAATGATTGCGGATGCAGTCATTCTGGACGGAAATATGATTCGCCGCCTGCCCCGAAAAATTGCAGCCTCTACCGGCATCGACGCGCTGTGCCACGCCATTGAATGCTACACCTCCGCGAAGGCAAATCCGTTCAGTGACTTGTTCGCAATGCAGGCGCTGCGGCTCATCTTCCGGAATCTTGAAAAAGCCTGCGACGACCCGGATGCACTGGATGCAAAAGAAAAAATGATGCAGGCTGCTTTCTATGCAGGCGTCGCCATCACCTGTTCTGGGACCACGGCTGTGCATGCGCTGTCCTACCCTCTGGGCGGGCGATACCACATCCCGCACGGTGTGGCAAATGCCATTATGCTGATGCCGGTCATGCAGTTCAATAAATCCTGCTGCATTGAGCGCTTTGCGGAAGTTTATGAAGCCGTTGGCGGAACAGGTGCAAGGAACAGCGCAGAGAAAGCGGATTGGGTCATTGCAAAGATGGATGCCATGGTGCAGCATCTGGACATTCCCACATCGCTGAAACCCTACGGCGTGACCGAAGCTGACCTGCCCGCGCTGGTAAAGGCCGGTATGGATGTACAGCGGTTGCTGGTAAACAATCCCCGTACCGTCACAGCGGCGGATGCGGAGGCACTCTACCGCGAAATCCTGTGAGGGGAGCGTACAATGAAAGAGATAAAAGGTATTATCGTTCCGATTTTGACGCCGATGCACGAGGATGAGACCGTCAACTATGAGGAACTTGTCAACCAGATCGAGCGGTTGATTGCCGCAGGTGTGCACGGCATTTTTGTCTTTGGCACCAACGGCGAAGGCTATATCCTCGACGAGGAAGAGAAAGCCGAGATCATTCGTGTGGCGGTTAAGGCCGTCAGCGGCCGCGTGCCGGTTTACGCAGGCACGGGCTGCGTCAGCACCCGTGATACGATTCGCATGTCCCGAAAAGCCAAGGAACTGGGTGCGGATGTACTCTCCATTATCACACCAAGTTTTGCCGCGGCTTCTCAAGAAGAGATTATCCGCCATTATGAGACGGTTGCAAACGCAGTGGATATGCCGATCCTGCTGTACAACATCCCCGCCCGCACAGGCAACGCTTTGGCCCCTGCCACAGTGCAAAAGCTGTCTCAGGTGGCAAACATTGTGGGCGCAAAGGATTCCAGCGGTAACTTTGACAATATCTTGCAGTATATCGAGAAAACACGCGGGGGCGATAAACCGTTCACCGTGCTGTCCGGCAACGATTCCCTGATCCTGTGGACACTGCTGGCGGGAGGCAAAGGCGCCATCGCAGGCTGTGCCAACGTTTTTCCACACACGATGGTGAGCATCTACGAGAAGTTCATGGCCGGAGATTTTGAGGGGGCGCGCAGGGCACAGGACAGCATCCGTCCTTTCCGTGATATTTTTAAGTTTGGCAACCCCAACACCATCGTCAAAACGGCGGTCAAGGAACTGGGATATCCGGTAGGACTGTGCCGCGCACCTTTCAACAGTTTGTCCCCGGCGGGATTGGACGCCCTGCGCACGGCACTGCAAACCTGCCGTGACAACGGCCTTTGCTAAAGGAGGCGGCCATGCGCAAAATTTTAGGCATCACAATGGGCGACCCTGCAGGTGTCGGACCGGAGATTACGGTCAAAGCGCTGCAAGATCCCAAAGTGTATGAAAGCTGCAAACCTCTTGTGGTGGGTGATGCAGCCATCTTGGAAAGGGCCTGCAGGATCGTTGGCGCGGATTGCCGCATCCACTCTGTAGCGGACCCTGGCGAGGGGCTTTATGAGCCGGGTACCATTGATATTCTTGACATGGGGCTGCTCAAACCGGAAGATTTCGCTATCGGCCAGGTCAGCGCGGCCGCCGGGAACGCGGCTTTCCGGTATGTGCGCAAAGTCATTGAACTTGCCATGGACGGCAAGGTGGATGCAACTGTCACGAATCCGCTGAACAAAGAGGCTATGAATCTTGCAGGGCATCATTTCTCCGGCCACACAGAAATCTACGCTTATTACACAGGCACCGAACATTACACGATGATGCTGGCCCACAAAGACCTGCGGGTCGTGCATGTTTCCACCCACGTTTCCCTGCGGGAGGCCTGTGACCGGGTCAAGAAGGACCGGGTGCTGGAAGTCATCCGCATTGCAGATAAGGCCTGCCGGGATATGGGGATTGCAAGCCCCCGAATTGGCGTGGCAGGTTTGAACCCCCACTGCGGCGAGGGCGGACTCTTCGGACGGGAAGAGATCGACGAGATCACCCCGGCCATCGAAGCGGCCCGTACCGCAGGTATCAACGCGCAGGGCCCCATTCCGCCGGACACAATCTTCTCGAAAGCATTGGGCGGCTGGTATGATATTGTCGTGGCAATGTACCATGACCAAGGCCACATTCCGCTCAAGGTCGTCGGCTTTGTCTATGACAGGGAAAAGCAGGCGTGGAGTGCTGTGGAAGGTGTAAACATTACGCTGGGACTTCCTATTATACGTACCAGCGTGGATCATGGCACTGCTTTCGACCAAGCCGGTACAGGTAAGGCCAATGAACTGAGCTTGAAGAACGCAATCGAATATGCTGTTCGTTTTGCAGCTAACCGCTGAAAGCGAATGGATATTATAAAGAGAAAACCATTTATAAGGAGGAAAACACAAATGAAACTCGCAAATCGAATCGGCGCTGCCGTACTGGCCACTGCTATGGTCGGCACGCTTCTCACTGGCTGCGGTGGAGGCTCCGCCTCTACGACTGCCTCCACAGGTGACGGTACTGCCGCTGCCTCCTCGACGGAATCTTCCGGCGATGGGGACAACACCTACACCATGTTTATGCGTTCTACCTACGTGGACTGGATCAAGGAACTGAAGTGGTATGATGTCGCTGAGGAACGTACCGGTATCCATGTCGACTACATCTCTGGTCCCGAAGAATTCAATGATGTCTATTCTGAAATCGACCAGCGTGTTATCTCCGGAGACCTGCCTGACGCGGTTATGACGAAGCTGGCCCAAACCAACGTCTACGGCCCGCAGGGCGTGTTCGCAGATTTGGCACCCTACATTGAGAAGTATGCCCCCAACCTGCAGAAGTACATTGATGACAATCCCGATTACAAGGCGCTTGTCACCGATAAGGACGGCCATATCTACGGTCTGTGCAAAGAGACCCCCATCTTTGCAGATTTGATCGGCTATCGCGTTGACCAGTTCAAGGCGGCAGGCATTGACCCTGACTCCATCGTCACCATCGATGACTTTACCAAGGCACTGGAAACTTTGAAAGCCTACTACGGAAAAGACAACCCCAACTACTACCCGTTGACCGGTCGTGACACCGCCATCCGCTTTGCTTCGTGGTTCGGCGCAGCCAGCAATATCTCTTCTACCGAGTCCAACGGCATCTATATCAACGGCCACTACAAGGATGGCTCTATCGACATTATGAACGATGGTGCCTACAAGATGGTCGAGACCATGAAGAAGTGGTACGACGAGGGCCTGATCCAGCCCGAATGGGTCGCAGGTACTTTCGGTGAAGCCGACTGGGAGGCTGCCATGCTCAACGGCAACGGTAGTGTTTTCTACGACTACTACAACCGCGCCGAATGGTTTATGGAGAACGGTGGCCCCGACAACGACCCCAACTACCAGATGGGTGTTCTGAACTTCATCAAGGACGATAACGGAAACCCCCAGAAGATGACCGTCAGCATGAAGTACAATGACGAGTGCGTTACTGCCGTCAATGCAAACTGCAGTGAAGATAAAATCAAGACTATCCTGACTTTCATCGATTACTTCTACACTGAAGAGGGCGAAATCTTGGCCAACTATGGTGTCGAGGGTGAGAGCTTCAAGACCGATGCCAACGGCGACAAGGAGTTCATCGTTGACTATCAGACTGAAGAAGCTACCCCCGCAGGTGAAAAGCGCTGGAGTTTCCTGAGTGACCGCTTTACCGTCTGCAAGCCCGTTGACAACGAAGCCTTCTTCAAGTGGAATGCGCCTCTGATCGCTGAGGCGACCGGCCGCCTGTTTACCGATGAAAACCTGGGCACCTCTTATGTTCTGAGATTCACCGATGACCAGAGCAAGGAAATCACCAACCTGCTTGCCTCTGTGTACGATGCACAGATGTCTGGCATTACGCAGTTCATCGACGGCACCCGTGAGCTGACTCCTGACAACTGGGCAGCCTTCCAGCAGGAAATGAATGATATGGGTCTGTCTCGCATCGAGGAAATCCAGCTGGCAGCTTACCAAGCAATGTACGGCGCCTGATGCCTTGACAAAGGTAATACCCTGAACAATCAGCCCTGCCCGACACGGCAAACTGCCATGCGGGCGGGGTTGCGGGGGTAAAGTGAAAGGAGAATCACCATGCCGAAGCGCAAAGCACAAACGGCGGTACCTGCCGTGCCGAAAGCATCTCTCGGTACGCGGATAAAAAAAGATATTATCAAAAATTATCAGCTGTATCTGCTGATGATACCGGGTTTCCTGCTGCTGATCCTGTTTAAAATCGGACCGGTCGGTGCAATGGTGATTGCGTTTGAGGATTTCTCCGCAGCCAAAGGCGTTTTCGGCAGCACGTGGGTGGGGCTTGAAAACTTCAAGCGCATTTTGCAGGATCCATATATCTGGAAAATCACCAAAAATACAATCGTTCTGGCGTTCCTGTCCGTGGTGGTTGTATTCCCCATCCCGATTATATTTTCGCTTTTCCTAAACGAAGTCCGTACCAAATGGGTGCGCAATACGGTACAGTCTTTGAGCTTCCTGCCGTATTTCATCTCGGCAGCCGTTATGGTCAGTATCATGTATACGCTGCTCTCCCCTACATCGGGTCTGATCAATATCCTGATCACCAAGCTGGGCGGTACTTCCACAAACTTTATGGCAAAACCGGAATGGTTCCGGCCATTGTACGTGATACTGGAGATTTGGCAGACGTTCGGTTACTCGGCCATTATCTATATTGCTGCCATGATGAACATTGACCCTACTTTGTATGAGGCGGCAGAGATTGACGGCGCATCCCGCTGGACCAAAATGTGGCGCATCACACTGCCCTGTATTTCTACTTCTGTTATCACGATGCTTATCATCAGTGTCGGCAATATCTTCTCCGTCAACTTGGATCGTATCCTGCTGATGTATAACACAGGCACTTATGTCACGGCTGATGTGATCCAGACGTATGTTTATCGCATTGCATTCCAGTCTACAGGTTTCCCGGATTACAGCTACGGCACTGCGGTCAATGTATTGAAATCCATTATTGCCTTTGTGCTGGTTTCCATCGTCAACAAGATTGCTGATAAAGTCAGTGACGCACGTCTGTTCTGAGAAAGGAGCGTATAGGCTATTATGAGTAAGCAGCCCAAGTCCCATCTCAAACGGCTGACGACGTTTGATTATATCAACAGTGCAATCCTGCTGCTGGTGGCAGTGTGTTGTGTGTATCCATTCCTGTATGTGTTCTTTGTGGCTACCACGGATGGCACCTATCTGGCGCGCGGCGAAATGACTTTCTTACCGATGGGCTTCAACTTGAAAGCTTTCGGCTATATTCTGACAAACCCGCGCTTCAATGTGTTTGCCGGTATGCGAAACTCTTTTTTATATACTGCGCTGGGGACACTGCTGGCGGTAGCCTGCACCTACGTTACGGCGTACGTGCTCAGCCGGCCACGTTTTAAACATCGTTACTGGCTGATGTCCCTGTTCATCATTACATGGGTATTTGATGCCGGTATCATTCCGCAGTATATCATTTACAACCAGTTCGGCTTTGTCAATAGTCCGTGGGTCATGATCGTGCCCGGCGCGATCAGCACGCAGTTCCTCATCATCACCAAGACATTCTTGGAGGGCATCCCCAACGAACTGGAAGAGGCTGCCGTTGTGGACGGTGCAAGCGACATCAAGATCCTGACCCGAGTGTTCCTGCCGCTTTCCCCCACTGTGCTGGCGACCACAGGTTTGTTCTACGCAGTATCCATCTGGAACCAATACCTTATTCCGCAGATTTATTTGAAGGACGACGCCATCAAGACGATCCAGCAGGTGTTGAAGAACGTTGTCATTACAGATGGCAGTTCGGGAACAACTTTCAAAAATGTGGTGCTGGACGGCGTTACGCTGAATCAGCAAAATCTGAAAGCAGCCGCGATTTTCATCGCAATGCTGCCCATCATCTGTGTGTATCCGTTCGTTCAGAAGTATTTTAAGAAAGGTATTCTCATCGGCTCCGTTAAGGGCTGAGAAAGGATTGACAAATGGCACGTAATATTATTGATCTGCCAACGTTGGGTGATGACGGCAAACTCTACCGTGACACCGCCGTTGACATGGTGGAATCTCTGATCCCCAACCTGTGGAAAAGCTGCCACGCACCTGATTTGCTGGAATTGGAAAACGGCGATCTGCTCTGCTGCTGGTTTGCCGGTTCCCGTGAGGGAAACGCCGACATCAGCATTGCGGTGGCCCGCTTGCCTGCCGACGCCGAACAGTGGGAGCAGCCGGTCATTGTCTCGGATGACCCGACCCGCAGTGAGCAGAACCCCTCACTGTTCCAAAACCCCAACGGTGACATTTGGCTGATGTACACGGCACAGGCGGCTAAAAAGCCTGATGACAACAGTGACGACAGCCTGCAGGGCACGGCAGAGATCCGCCGCAAAATTTCCCGCGATGGGGGCCGCACATGGGGCCCCACAGAGGCTGTATTTACCCGTCCCGGCTCTTTCTGCCGCCAGAAGATTCAGGTGCTTTCCAACGGGCGTTGGATCTTCAACAACTTTATCTGTGCACTGGACGGTACCCGTTTGGGCAGCGACGTGACGGTTATCCAGATTTCCGATGATCAGGGCAAGACATGGCGCGGGGTGGAGATTCCCGAAAGCCGTGGCCGTGTTCACGGCAATGTTATTGAACTGGAACCCGGCAAACTGGTCTGCCTGCTGCGCAGCCGTGCGGCCGACCATATCTACCGCTCGGAATCCAATGACAACGGCGAAACATGGAGCGTGCCGGTACCCACCCCGCTGCGCAACAACAACGCCAGTATCTCGGCCATCAAGCTGAAGAGCGGCGCACTTGCCATCATTTATAATGATGTCTCTTTCAATGAGGATGGTAGCCGTACCGTCTGGCCCGACCAGCGATGCCCTGTGGCAATGGCAATCTCGGAGGATGGTGGCAAAACATGGCCGTGGCGCCGCATTGCAGAACATGGTGAGGGTTTCATCGGTCCATGGAACGATGTGAACAACCGCCGCTACGAGTACCCTGTCATGATGCAAAGCAAGGATGGCAAGATTCACGCGGCTTATGCGTGGGGCCGCCGTGTGCGCATTAAGTATGTATGCGTCGATGAAGCATGGATTCGCGGCGCTAAGGTTTGCAAGGGCGCTGAGGATAATCCCGAAATGCCCTGCAACCGTTGACAACTTGCATGATTGCCCTGCGGTTTTTGCCGCAGGGCATTTTTGGTAAGGAGGCTTTTATGTTCAGCCCGGAAAAATATGTGTGCTGGCAGGCATTGCAGCAAGGCATTACTCTAATGCCGCTGGAAAATGTGCAGGGCGGTGATATGCCCGGCGACACGGTGCATATCTCAGCCCCTGTCTGCCGTCGTGTGGAGAAGCTGCTGCCGCATCTGGTCACGAAACTGGAAGAAAAATATGGTACGGACATTCCGGCCAAACTTGTCATCGCTGTCAGCGGAGGTTCAGGCTCCGGCAAGACCAGCGGTGCTGCCGCCCTGAGGGAGGCGTTGGCGATGGTCGGGTTGAAGGGATATGTGCTCTCCGGAGATAACTACCCCCGCCGTATCCCCCGGCACAACGATGAGGAGCGGTTGACAATCTTTCGCAGCGCCGGACTCAAGGCACTGCTTGCAGCCGGGGAATACACTCCGGAACGCTTCGCCGACTTGCAGCCGCTGCAGAAAACCGGAATCGACAGTGATCCGCGCCAATGTGCGGCATACCCATGGATGCAAATCTACCAACAGGGAGGGCGGGCCGCGCTGGCGGGATATTTGGGCCGGACTGCCGAGCAGGACTACGACGCACTGAACGCAGTGCTGGCGCAGTTCCGTGCCGGTGCGCCGGTGCTGTGGCTTAAGCGTATGGGCCGTAAAGAGTGGGAGCGCTGGTATGAGCCGAAGAACTTCGCCGATGTGGATGTGCTGCTGCTGGAATGGACCCACGCAGGCAGTGCCGACCTGAAAAATACCAATCTGAAAGTGTTTTTTAACAGTACACAAGAGGAAACCCGTGCCTGCCGTGTGGCCCGCAGCCGAGACGCCGGGGCCGACAGCCCCTTTGTAACAATGGTGCTGGAAATTGAGCAGGCAATGCTGAACCGCCGCGCCTGCGATGCGGATCTGATCCAGAACAGGGACGGAACGATGGTCGACACGGCAGCCTACGCTGCTGCACAAGGAAGGTGAACATGGTGGCAAATGCGAAAAAAGATGGGCTGTCTCTGACGCCGATGCTGAACGCTTACCCGGACAGTTTGGGCGGGACGTTACGTGACATTGCAGATTTGCTGGAAAGCAGCTGTAAAGATGCTTTCGGTGCGTTTTATATTCTCCCCAGTGTTTTCAACACAGATCTCGACCGCGGCTTTTCGGTTGTAGACTACAGTTTGAACGAGTTGCTGGCGACGCCGCAGGATTTGGAGCGCATCCGTGCTTTGGGAATACGGCTGAAACTCGATTTTATCCTGAACCACGCCTCGGTCCTGTCACCGCAGTTTCAAGATCTTTTGAAAAATGGGGAAATGTCGAAATATAAGGACTTCTTCATCGACTGGAACGCGTTCTGGGCGGGCTGCGGCGAGATGATGCCGGGGGGATATATACAGCCGACACCGGAGTACTTGCATAAGATGTTTTTCCGCAAACCAGGGCTACCCATTCTGATGGTGCGTATGCCCGATGGCACCGAAAAACCCTACTGGAACACATTCTACCAGCAGGTAGACTACCCTTGCCCTGATGCGCGGGAGTTGGTGTCCGAACTGGGGATGCAGTACCGATCCGCCTGTGTCCTGACAGAAAGTCTGCGGATCCAGTTGGCGGCGGGTAAGCGCCCGGCAGAACTTGATCTGGGACGCTGGGAAACGTTGCGTGTTCCCCTGACCGACCTGTTGGAATCCCGACGCCGCTATTTGGGGCAGATGGATTTGAATGTGGCTTCGCCATTGGTGTGGAAATTTTATGCCGACACGCTGCACACGTTGGCAGGGTATGGAGCCTCTATCGTGCGGCTGGACGCTTTCGCTTATGCGCATAAGGCCGTGGGGGAACGTAACTTTTTGAATGAACCAGGTACATGGAGTCTTTTGGCACGACTGCAGACAATAGCGGATGCTGATGGTGTGACCCTGCTCCCGGAAATTCACGCATCCTATGGGGAAAAAGTCTACGAAAAGCTGGCCGCCAAAGGCTATGCCGTCTATGATTTCTTTCTGCCGGGGCTGATGATTGATGCCTTGGAGCGGGGCAGTGCAGATACGCTGGCCGCATGGGCACAGGAAATCCTCGACAAGCACATCCTGACCGTGAATATGCTGGGGTGCCATGACGGTATCCCGATGCTGGATCTGAAAGGGTTGCTGCCGGAAGAACGCATCCAAAACCTCATTGATCTGATTGTGACGCGAGGCGGTATGGTGAAGAACCTGCACGGCCAGAAAAATGTCTATTATCAGGTCAATGCCACCTACTACAGCGCTCTGGGCGAGAGTGATGCAAAGCTGCTGCTGGCACGGGCAATTCAACTGTTTATGCCCGGAAAACCGCAGGTGTGGTACCTTGATTTATTCGCGGGCAAAAATGACTGTGAGGCAGTGGCTCGCGCAGGCGAGGGCGGCCACAAAGAAATCAACCGTACAAATCTGACGAAAGTGCAGATTGCCGAGGCACTGGAAAAGCCGGTCGTGAAAAAGCAGCTGGAATTGCTACGCCTGCGCCGCAACTGTCCGGCCTTTGCGCAAGGAGCAAAGGTTCAAATTGAAAGCTGCGGCCCGGAATTGACGATTGAGTGGAGCTGCAGCGGCCACGTCGCCCGTCTGCAGGCTAATCTGCAAAAGTTGACTTACAGGGTCGAAATAGAGTAGGAAGAAAAGCTAACTGATGGAAACTACAAACAGCAGGGCGTGCGGAGGCTTTGCATTATAGAATGCAGATGTCAAGGAGGTCTGTGCAAATGATTAAAGGCAACTGGACGTACCGAAGGATACTCTAAGAGGAAAAAAGTTCTTGGAAACCAAAGCGTTACAGTTGAAATGATATGTACGTACTCTTATCGACGTGCAATTTTCTGCGCGGGTAAAATTGAAGAAATAGAAATAAATTCGATTAATTGTTGGTGGCGATTATGAAGTTTACGGAGCTGAAAAGGCTGAAAAACTCTGTTAAAATCTCAGGGAATAAATAACAACGCCCGGGCGGTTGAGATTTTCAACCGCCCGGGCGCTTTTTGTGGATAAATTTTGCGGAGTTGGCAGGTAAAAATAGGAACGGTCAGCGTAGTCAGCTCGCCTTGACGAGTACCAGCACGCTGTTGGTTGGCACTACGATTTGGTCTTGTTTGGTGGGAATGGGCGGGTTCTTGTACTGGCGCAGGGCTTTTTGGATTTGCTGCTTGACTTCCAGCAGGGCGGCATCCAGCGTGGGGGCTTGTGCGGTAACTTTGGGGAAGTCAGGAACATGGGCGGTGCAACCGTCCGGGGATAAGGTGCAGAGTACAGGGTAGGGCTGGTTCTCTACGGAGATACTGTACTGCATCCCGAACATATCGTTCATCTTGTCCATTTCGCGCCGTTTGTGTTCGTCCATACTGTGGACGTATGTGTCCATTGTGAATGCCACGGAGTAGTGACCGAGGATAGTTGACAGGATTTTGTAGTCCATGCCGCGCTCTAATGCGCGGGTGGCGAACGTGTGCCGCAGGGCGTGGAAGGTAAAGCGTCTGATGTCGGCATCCTTCAACAGGCGGTCATAGTAATCCTTGAAGGTTTTCTGCTCAAAGTAGTGACCGAATTCGTTGGTGACGATGAAGCCATCGTCGGTGTACTTATCCCCTGCCCGAATCTTATCCTGCGCTTGCTGTTGTTTCCAACGGGCAAGCTCGTCTGCCATTGTGCGGGTCAGCGGAATCGTGCGGCGAGAGTTTTTCGTTTTGGGTGTACCGAATACGATTTCGGTTTTGTTTTCGCCGTCGTGGGCTTCATACTTGGCGAGGCGGTTGATGGTACGCCTGATGTGAAGCTGGGCGGTACTGAAATCAATATCTTCCCATTTCAGCGCCAGTAATTCGCCCATGCGTAATCCGGTACACAAGTCTAAGCGGATAAAAACGCCATAGCGGTGGCGGTAGCTGGCTTGCACCAACGCCCGCTGCTGGTCGTTGGTAAAGACTACAATTTCGGGCTTCTCTCCGCTGGGCAGGGTCACGGCATCGCAGGGGTTGTACACTAATAAGCGCTCCTTTACGGCCTGTTGTAAGCACTTGTGTAATGCCATGTGGTAGTTGCGAAGTGTCTTGGGGGATAATCCTTCCTCACGGAATTTGTAGTTGTAAAACTCCTGCAAGGTGTGCGGTTCTAACTTTTTCAGCAGGATTTTCCCCAGCACACAAAAGTGCTTGTTGAGATAACTGCGGTAGCTGGCATAGGTGGACTGTTTAACGGTATCTTTCGTGTAGGTGTCCAGCCAGTATTCATACCACTCTCCCAGTGTCACGGACATCGGATCGCGCCAGCCCTGTGTGCGGACTACGTGGGCTTGCTGCTGCAAGATTGCGATTGCCTCTTGCCGGGTGTTGCAGCAGGTGGATGTACGCCGGGGCTTGCCGGTCTTGTAGTCGATTCCGGCTGACAGGCGAACCTCCCACCGCCCGTCTGTGCGCTGACGGATGTTGCCCTCGTTATGCCCGCGGCGCAGGGCTTTTTTGGATGTGTCTTTCACGATGCACCGTCTCCTTTCGTGACACAAAGACTACCACAGGTACGACCACAAAGCTATTCATCAGACCCGACAATCTTCGGGTTCTCGTTTTGGGCTTTATTGACCTTTTGCTGCTCCAGCCAGCCCAGAAGTTCATCCCGCCGCACTAACAGTCGATTTCCAATGTGGAATGCAGGAAAAGTCGCGTCATGGAATATGCGGTAGGTGGTCGAGCGTGAGATACCGAAGTAAGTTTGCACCTCCTTGGGACTTACAACATTGGGTAAATCTTGAAATTCCGTGTTCATGGGTTCCTCCTATGTAAATAATTTATAAAAAGGTCTTTACTATATAGCCGCTGAGAACGGCGAAAATTACGAGGTTTTTTAAACTGTTTAGAAAAAGTTCAAATTTTTAGAAAGATATCAAATCATATCATACAGACCGGCAGTCGCAACTTCTGCAACTGTCCTCAAAATTTTTGAAAAAGCACCTCTACTATATAGCCGCTGAGAAACGGTCAAATATGTCGCAAAGAAAAAATATTTAAAAGATTTCGCATCTGACTAAATGCCCGAATGCACTTCAAAACCAGCATATCACCCATTGTGCTAAAAACCCTTGCACTTTTACAAAATATCTAAGTCCATTTTAACAGGCAACGGGGCAAAAACCCTGCCACATTACTCAAAATAAAACAGGCAAGCCGCAGATTAAAACGGCTTGCCTGTAGAATGACGATGCTGACGGTGATGACGATGTTTTTGATATACTCCTTTACCCTATCCCACGAACACCGTCACCATCGTCACCAGCGTCACGCTTATAGTGAAATGACGCTTGCAGTTTACTACTGCTCGAAGCAAAAACAATGATACTACGAGAAACACAAAATCAGAATGACGCAGATGACGCTAATGACGCTGAATCCGGGATATGGTATAGGGATATCCTAAAAACAGCGTCATTAGCGTCACAAGCGTCATCTGCGTCACTATCGTCACGCAAGAACAGCGCGGGGGTCTGGGGTACGCCCCAGAAATGTGCATGTGGATGACCACATGCTATGCTAGCAAAACACGTTCCCGCTCAAAGCGGGGGGGTAATCAAAGCGGATGCGCATACAAATTCGTATATGCTCCAGAGTGAATCAGTTTAGATTCATCCAAAAATCTTGACTCGAAAAAGTGAATCAGTTTTGATTCACTCTGCACAAATGAACTGCTTTTTATTAAAAAAGTCCACTAGGATTTCTCAAGATAGCGCATAAGGCTATAGAAAATCCTGATGGACGAAGCAGCTAAACCAGAAACAAAATCAGAAAGGCTCAGAACAGCGTCGGAGTAATGACCTTACCCCGGCTGCTTGCCGATGTAAGCCAGGATGCCGCCGTCAACGTAGAGAATCAGGCCGTTGACGAAGTCGGAAGCCTCGGAGGCGAGGAAGACAGCGGGGCCGCCCAGATCCTCGGCCTTGCCCCAGCGCTCAGCGGGGGTCTTGGCAACGATGAACTGGTCGAACGGATGACGAGAGCCATCGGGCTGGATCTCGCGCAGGGGCGCGGTCTGCGGGGTGGCAATGTAGCCGGGTCCGATGCCGTTGCACTGGATGTTGTACTGGCCGTACTCAGAAGCGATGTTCTTGGTCAGCATCTTCAGGCCGCCCTTGGCAGCAGCATAGGCGGAGACAGTCTCGCGGCCCAGCTCGCTCATCATGGAGCAGATGTTGATGATCTTGCCGCCGCCCTGCTCGATCATATCGGGAATAACAGCCTTGGCAACGATGAAGGGAGCGTTCAGGTCAACATCAATGACCTGACGGAACTGGGCAGCGGTCATCTCGATCATCGGGATGCGCTTGATGATGCCGGCGTTGTTGACCAGCACGTTGATGTGGCCGACCTCGGCAGTGATCTTCTTGACCATCTCATTGACGGCGTCCTCGTTGGTGACGTCGCAGACATAGCCGTGGGCCTCGATACCGGCCTCCTTGTAGGCAGCCAGACCCTTGTCCACCAGCTCCTGCTTGATGTCGTTGAAAACGATGGTGGCGCCGCAGTTGGCCATAGCGGTGGCAATGGCAAAGCCGATGCCGTAAGAAGCGCCGGTAATCAGGGCGACCTTGCCGGTCAGGTCAAAGGATTTGGGTGTACAGACAGACATAAAAGTACCTCCTGTTGAATAAAAACGATTTATCTTTCCAGTCCGTAGGGAACCGGGTGCTTGCCGTAGCGGTTGGCCGGGCTGCCGGTCAGGGTCAGCGTCAGGGTATTTTCGCCGGGGGTCAAAAGCCCCGCCAGCGGGAATTTGTGCGGCGGCCAGAAGGACACGCCCGCCGGCTGGCCGTTGACAGTCAGCTCGGCCATCTCCTGCCCGGGTAGGGTCAGCAGCGGCGTGGCGGTCTGCAGCTCCGTTGCTGTGATCTGCAGCGTGGCGCGGTAGGTCTTGGTGAGATGGGCCGCGTCCTCGTCCGAAAGGGCAAAGGCTGGTGCGGCCAGCGACAGATAGGTGGGCGGCAGGGGAAGGGCCTCGCTTTCCCGCACAGTGCAGGTGAACAGCAGTAGGCTGCCGCGCGCGGGCAGCTCCAGCGGCAGGCAGGCCCCCTTGGCGGTACGCTCGGCCGGGCAGGCGCAGGGCTGGCCGTTCCACAGATCGTACCGGCAAAGCGGAGCATCCACCGGCAGGGTCAGCCGGGTCTTGATGGGGGTGTTGCCCTCGTTGACCAGCAGCCAGCAGGCGCGCCCTTCCTTATTAAAAGAGGCGCAGCGCAGCATGGGCTGCGGCGGGTCGCAGCGGCAGTCCGGCTCGAGCGCCGAGACCTCCGGATGCGCAGCGTCCGGGAACAGCGCCTTGTCCCCCAGCACGGCGGTGTAGCGGTGTCCGTGTAACCAAAGCGCGCCGTCCTCGACCGTGCAGGCAGGGAAATAGCTTTCGGGAATATACTGAAAGCCGATCTGCCGCTCAAACAGCGGGCGCACGGTGTCGGGGCAGAGGTCGCGGTTGCGGCAAAGCACGGCAGTCTCCGCATGCAGGTCGATGTCGGTCATCAGCCAGGACAGCCGCCGCCAGTAGGTGCTCCACGCCTCGTAATGCGCCCACCAGATGCTGTGGGGGCCGACATCGGGCGGGCGCTCGTCCTTGCGCTTGCCGCGGATGCTGTAATAAAAGGCGTGCGGGATAAACAGGTTGACCCCGCGCACCGCCAGCCAGTCGGTGTACCATTTGATGTCCCCGCCCGAAAGCTGCCACGGGTTGTCGTCCTTGTTGCAGGCGCCAAAGCACTCGTTGGCGTTGCGGCGGCGGTGCATCAGCCGGGCGGCGTCGGCACTGCACTTGGCCATCGTGGAGTCGATGCCCGCCAAGCCGTCCTTTTCAGGGGCGAGCCAGCGCAGCACCAGATCCTGCCCCGGCACGGCGAAGTATTTTTCTACTTCTATATCATCGCTCTGGTGGGGGTGGCCCATCAGGCCGATGCCGTGCGCCTCGCACCAGCGGGAGAGCGCGCCATAGTAGACCTCGCCCTCGCGCTGCAAAAGCAGCTTGTGATACAGCCTTGTATCGTCGTTTTCCCTGCCGTCAAACAGGGCGGCAAGGTTGGCGGCGTTGCCGCCCGCACGGCGGAAAATCTCGGCAAAGCCGTGCGTCCACGGGAACATACCGCTGACATTACGCCCCAGAATGCTCGGTTCATCGGTAAAAAAGCCGATGATCGCAGCTCCGAAATACTCTTTCAGTTCCCGATAGTAGGCTTCGTGGGTCAGTTCAATAAAGCGGCTGACGGCCGCAGGGTTCAGAATATCAGCAGTTTTGGGGGCGTTTTTCTCGCCGTCATCCTCGCCCCAGTGCAGCCCGCGCATTGTGCCGCCGCTTTTGCGCACGACCAGCGCGCCGTTTTCCGCCTGCGCCAGCAGCTCGTCCCCCGGCAAAACGGTTTGGGTCAGCGTGATGCCCTCGCTGGCAAGCTCAGGGTGATCCTTTACGACCAGCCCGCTCGCCGAGCCGGAGGGGTACATCCCTTCATCGTACAAAACGATTTTCATATCCAGCGCGGCGGCGGCTTCGACAGCCGTGCGGATATGGGCAAAGTAGCGTTCACCCAGATAGGTGATGTCGGGGCTAAGCCCCATGCGCGGGTGCAGGACCACGCCGTAAATGCCGTGGGCGGCAAAGTCCGCCAGCTGACGGCGCAGCTCCTCAGCGGTCAGCTCGCCGTTCAAAAACCAAAACGGGATGGCGGTAAATTCTCTGGGCGGGTTTTGCAGTTGGGCAAGAAACTTCATTATGCGGCCTCCTGTGCCTCGGCGCGGGCGCAGATGTCCGCCCATGCGTGGGATTTATAGTAGAACAGCATCGCCAGCAGCCCGACAACAAAGCTGAGCGAAACACCCGCCATGGCGTAGCCGCCGTAGCCCAGCCACGCCAGCAGGTAGGATGCCGGGATACGCACACCCCACAGCAGAATGATGTTGACGATGGTAGAATAGCGGATCTCGCCCATGCCGTTGGCAAAGCTCATAATAGCGTTGAAGGCTGCATAGCACCACTGGAACGGCAGCACAACGCGGATATACCGCACGGCAAAGGCAAGCACGGCCTCGTCCTGCGTAAAAAGCAGCAGCAGAGGGCGGCAGCAGGCCGCCATCAGCAGCCCGCCTGCGAGGGAGAGCAGCCCCGAGGCTGCCGGGAGCAGCCAGCCGCCCCTATGCAGACGGCTGTAGCTCTGTGCGCCGAGGTTTTGCCCCGCAAACACCGAGGTCGACTGCGAAAGCGAGGTGACCGTGATGTTGGCCAGCCCGCCGACCTTGCCCGCTACCGAGCAGCCCGCCACAAACACCGACCCCTGCAGGTTGTACAGCACCTGCAAAAAGATGTGACCGATGGAGTAGAGCGCTGAGTTCAGCCCCAGCGGCAGACCGATGCGCACAATCTGGCGCAGGGCTCCGGCATCAAAGCCGCAGGGCAAAACAGGCAGCGCAAGCTCTGTGCAGCGGCGGCGAATGTAAAAAATGCTGCATATCCACGATAAAAACAGTGCAATCGCCGTGGCTGCCGCCACGCCGCCGATGCCAAGGCCGAGCGCGCCGGTAAGCACAAGATCCAGCACAATATTCGCCGCGCAGCTGATAAACAGCAGCAGCAACGAGGATGAGCTGTTGCCTATGCCGCGCAAAAGACCGGCGTTGAAGTTATAGCCCATGTTGCCCAGAATACCCAGCATCGTGATGCGCAGATACAGCACCGCCCCCGGCATGGCGTCCGCCGGGACCTGCATCAGCCGCAGCATCCACGGACCCAGCAGGAACCCGATGACGGTCAGCGGCAGCGACGCTGCAAACAGCAGCCAGACCGAGGTGCGCACGAGCTTTTGCAGCTGGTCATGGTCGGCGCGGCCGACCGCCTGCGATACGAGGATGGAGATGCCCGAGCCGATGCCCACAAAGACACAGAGCAGAATTTCGAGCGGCTGGGAGCTGGTCGCCACCGATGCCAGCGCCGTAGTGTCGCAGAAATTGCCGATGACGAGCGTGTCCACCGTGCTGTACAGCAGCTGCAGAATATTGCCGGCGCAGATGGGCAGCGCAAACAGCGCCGCGCGCCCCAGCACGGAGCCGTGGGTCATATCAACTTGTGCGGATTTTCGGTAAGACGGCATAGCCCTATCCCCCCCCCGGTATGACAGATTTTCTTATCTACATTGTACGAGGAAACCGTGCCGGCTGCAACAATCATTATCCTTTGATTTTTAGATGAATATAAACGATGCGGCGAGCAATTTCGGCAGTGCGGTGTAAAAAACAATCACGCCCTTTGCGGCGGCGGGAGGGCGTGCTTTTTTACTGTTTTGTGCAGGTTCCACAAACAAAGATGGACAAAATCGGTAACATTGACAGCAAGATTTGCCGCAAAAGGGCTTGCCACTGCGGCGCAAAATGTGCTATCGTTAAAATCAAATTCAGTAAAAAGGAAGTAAAATTTGTATGCGGAAGCCTCTGACAAGACAGAACAGCACGCGCGACAAGCGCAGATACTCTGCTTATCAGAACCGTATTTTTTTCTATCTCGTGACCCTTGTCACCGCCCCGCTGCTGCTGTTGGGCGTGCTGTCCAGCGTGGTGCACTACCGGCAGACCGTCACGCGCAGCGATGCCCTGCTGGCCTCGGCGCGGGAGAATGTCGAGGCGCAGATGGAAATTGCGCTGAGCAACCTGCGCGCCTACTACAGCACGGTCGTCAGCGCGGACAATTACCAGACCCTGTGCCAAAAAACTGTGCCGCCGTACAGCGAGTACACCCTTGTGCGCGATATGCAGACCGCCATGCGCGGCGGCAATCTGGTGGATAAATATGTCGAGGGGTATACCTACATCAACCTGCGCAGCGGGTGGATTTTAAGCAACAACGGCATGTACCGGCTGGCTGATGCCGCCAACCGGGATGAGGTCGCCCACCTGCTGAACGAATGGGCGGAGCAGCATGCTGCCATGATGTGGGTAAACTGCACCGACCAGCCCACCCCCGCGCTGGCAGACACACCGCTGAACACGGTGGATCTGACCGGCGAGCTGCTCGTGCTGCGCAGCAGCTCCTACCGCACGGGCAGCTATGCGGTGCTGATCGTCAAGCTGGATCTTTCGCCGCTGTATGAGATGACCGAGAGCTGGCAGACCGGCGGCTACAGCATTGCCGCGCGGGATTTCACCGGCAAGACCGTGCTGAGCACCTCTGCTGCGCTGACCGCCCTGCTGGACGCCGACACCCCCGCCGAGGGCGGCTGCGTGCTGGGTGGCTGGCGGCTGAACAGCGGCAAGATGGGCGTGAACGGGCTGACCTACTATGCGGCGCTGCCGCAGCGCACGCTGGCGGCTACCGCCGGCATGGTGATTCTGATCGCTTTTGTGCTGGCCGGGGGACTGGTGGCGGTGCTGCTGATCTGCCGCCGCTCGACCAGTGTGCTGTATGCCCCTGTGGATGATCTGATGCACGCGGCCAGCGGTGTGTTCGGCCAGCCCGGCAGCGATGAGGAGGAGTTTGCCTATCTGGCCGCCGGTGTCAAGCAGGTGGCCCGGGACAAGCAGGCGATGCAAAGCCTGATGCAGCAGCAAAACCGCCGCCTGCAGCAGAGCTTTGTGGAAAATCTGATCCGCAGCGAGGTCACTGATGAGGCCGCCGGCCACACGATGCAGGAGCTGGGGCTGGCAGTCTGCCCCGCGTATCGGCTGATCGCGCTGGCGCTGGATACCCCGGCGGGCACCTCCGGCCCGGTGCGGGAGACGATGCTGCTGACCGCCATACAGACGATGCCCACCGAGCTGCTGCGCCGCTGCGCGTTCCAGCCCGTAATGCTGAACTTTACCCTGCTGCTGGTCGTGGGCGGCGAGGAGGCTGATCTGAACGAGGCCTGCCGCGTGGTATATACGGCGGCGGCGCGCAGCATCCGCACCGCGCTGGGGGTCAGCTGCCGCGCGGGCGTCAGCCGCCCCTTCCACAAGCTGCACCACATGCAGCTGGCCGCGCAGGAGGCATGGGAGGCCCTGCGCCTGCCGGAGGCCGATGCCCCCGAGGCAAGCGGGCAGATGCTGTACTACCAGCCGCCCGATGAGCAGTGCGCCCGCAACGGCTATGATACACTGCTGGAGCATGAGATCACGGCAGCCGTAACCGCCTGCAAGGCCAAGGAGGTGCGCCACCTGCTGGAGCGCTTTACCGCCAAAATGCTGGAAAAGAACATCCGCGGGTATGAGCGGCAGTTTTACATCCAGCGGCTGGTGGCGGCCATGCTGGCCGTGGCGGAAAACGCCGGGCTTTCGGTCAACCAGGTGCTGGCAGACCGGCAGGCCAATCTGTTTGAGACGATCAGCAAGATCTACACCGCCGACCAGATGCAGAATTTCCTGATGGACGAGGTGGCCGTGCCTGTTATGGACCTGCTGACTGAGTTCCGCCAGAGCAGCTCCAGCGAGCTGGTCAAGAATGTGCTGGCGCTGATCAAGCAGACGCGCGGCGACATTACCCTGAACGAGTGTGCCGACCGGCTGAACTATAACCCGAGTTATATCTGGAAGGTGCTGCGCACCGAGAAGGATACCAGCTTCAGCGATCTGGCCAACAATGAAAAGCTGGAGATGGCCAAGGAACTGCTGCTGACCAGCGACATGACGGTCGTGCAGATCGCCGAGACGCTGAACTATTCCAATGTGCAGAATTTCATCCGGTTTTTCAGCAAAAAGGTCGGCATGACCCCCGGCAAATACCGCAAGGATTACCAGAACGAGAAGAAGTGAGGGAAATTTCCCTCACTGACAGCAAAGACCGCACCCGATGCGTTTCGGGTGCGGTCTTTGCTGTTATTCAGTTTCTATGCGCAGTACATTGACCTTGTCATCGTATTGGGTGCGGGTGCCGGTGATGTGGGGGATCAGGGCGTTGACTTCCATGACCAGCGCGCCCTCGGCGGTCAGATAGGGCTGGCCGTCCATCAGGTTTTCCTTGCCGTCAACCAGCAGGTGGGTGACGCCGACCTGCGCTGTCACGGTGTGCCCGCCGCTGTGCAGCGTCAGGCAGCCCCCGGCGGGGTTCCAGTTATAGCAGAAGGCATCGGGGATGACCGTCTGCAGCCGCTCCAAAATGCAGAGCACCGCGCCCCAGACGCGGCCGTTCTCGTTGACGCTGCGCACACCGCGGGTGTCCGGCTCCTGCCCGTTGACGAGGATCTTGGTGTAGCACTTGTCCTCCGGCTGGTATTTTGCTGCATCGGCCTGCGGGATGGGGACGAAGGCATCGCGGTGCTGCGGCGCACAGGCGGCATAGTCCGGCAGGCGGCAGGGCAGCGGTGCGGCTGTCAGCGGTGAGAGGTCGGCAGGCTTGCTCTGCAGCGTGATGACATTGCGGATGCTGCCAATCACGGCGGTCAGGCGGATGGTGCCGGGCGCTGTGCCCGCGCGCAGAAATACGCGGTTGGTGCCGCACTCAGCATAGACATGGTTTTGGTGGATGACGCTGTCGTCATGGCCGTAGCCTGCAAAGCGGCCGCTGTTGTAGCCGCCCAAAAACTGCGCGGGGCCGTCCAAGGTGAAGTCGATGCGCGCATCGCAGAGCGGGCAGACCCGCCCGGCGCTGTCCTGCACGGCAATATCGACATAGGCGATGTCGGCCCCGTCGGCGGCAAGGCCGCCCGGTGCGGTGTGCAGCGTCAGCCGCAGGTCGGCGGGGCTGTCGGCGGTTTCCAGCCGGTCAGACGCGGCGGGTGTGCCGTCATAGCCGTAGCCCACGGCCTCGACCCAGCCGGATTGGGTCACATCCACACCGGGGAAGGCGAACACAAAGGTGTTTTGCGGCTTGTCGCACCGCCCGACACGGCGCCCGTTGACGAGCAGCTCGACCGCGGCAACAGGGTAGCTTGCCACCACATACACCGTCTTATGGTGCGGGTCGCGGGTGTGCCAGACGCCGGTGCCCTCCCAATAGGTGCCGTTAAAGCGCTTTTCTTCATAGCGATAGTTGGCAGCGGTGGGGGCGGGGTAGTTCCAGTGGCCGATGATCTTGACGGCGGGGGCCTCGCTCTGCATAACGCGGAAGCAGTCAAAGCTCTGCTTTTTGGTTCGGCAGGGATCGACGCGGCCGCTCATGCGGGCATTTTCGCTGAAGGACTGGCGGCCATGCTGGGCAGAGTCCGTCCAGCAGAGCGCCGCACAGGCGCTGTAGTAGTTCTTGCCGGAGGCACCGCACATCCGATCATTGAAAAACTCGGCGTAGCCGCGCGCGTTTTCAAGCGCGAGATCTTCACTGGTAAGGTCGTAGAAGTCGTACCCAACAGCTTTTTTGCCGCCCTTGCCGACCCAGCGGTTGCGGTAGTCGAAATCCGGCGGGGTGAAGTCGTCCCAGATGCGGCGGGGGGCCTCCTCGCGGCTGTACTCGGTCTCGGTGACGGGGCCGTGCTGCGACAAAAAGCGGGCGGCGTGGCGGTTCAGCATCGTGCCGACATACTCGCTCTCGTTGACGACCTCCTCGGTGTTCAGGGTGCGGCAGCCCATAAAACGCCCGCCGTGGGGGTCCAGCCGCTGCTTGAGCAGCCGCATCTCCCGCATGTGCTCGCGGGAGATCGAGTTGTTGCCGGCCTCCCAGAACAGAATGGACGGGTGGTTGCGGAAGGCAATGATGACATCGCGCATCAGCTCTACGCGCTGGTCCCACTGGCGGCCGAAGCTCTCCTTCTCCTTGTCACCGGCAGGCTGGGTGCAGACGATGCCGCGGCGGTCAAACGCACGGACATCGGCGGGGCTGCCCGCCACATGCATAAAGCGGATGTGGTTGGCGTTGCTCTCGCGGATGAGGGCGGCGTCCTCATCGTGCAGCCACTCGGGCGCAATGCCGATGGCCGCCCACTCGTTGGCGGCGCGCTGGGCGTAGCCGCGCAGCCACTGCACCGCGCCGTTGATGCGCAGGCCCCGGTCTTTGTCGTAGCTTACGGCGCGGAAGCCGGTCGTCAGCTGCTGGGCATCGGTCTTTTCGCCGTTTACAAACAGCTCGGCCTCCACGGTGTAGAGGTAGGGGTCGTCGATGCTCCAGAAGCGCAGCGGCAGGGTGTCGGCCCCAGCGTGCAGCACAGTGACCGCCATGGAATCCGTAGCGGTCGGTGCGGGCAGGCTTTCGTCCTCCACGGGGCGGTAATGCCCGGGCACAGCCTCATCGGGGATATAGGCGTCCGCCGGGGTGATGCTCAGCGGTGGGACGGCGCGGCCCGTGGGGGCAGCGATGGCCGGGGCACCGTCAAAGATGGCGGCAACGCTGCCGTCCGGGCGGCGCAGCGTGATGCGCAGCTGGGCGGAAACAGGGACCTTGCCCTCGTTGCGGACCTCGGCCTCGACCCGAATATCCGCCGTGGCGTTGTCCAAATCAAAATTTCGGCCGTAGACATAGAGGCCCTTGGTCTGCAAATTAGAGTAGAGCGGCAGCGTCAGATAGACATCGGGCTTGAAAAACACCTGCACGGGGCGGGTGATGCCGCCGACCGAGGGATTGAAGTCGTTGCAGTTCCAGAAAAAGGGGACGCCCACGCGGTCGGCGGGGACGGCCTGCTCCTGCGGAAAAAGATAGCTGCCGGGGACAGCATCGGGCTTGTTGGGGGTCTCGGCAATGCAGAACGGCGCATTGCGGGTGGCGGTGTTGTCGGTCGCAATGGCGATGAGGTTCGGCGCATCGTACCGCACATAGGGGGTAATGTCAAAGCCGAACGGCGCAACGCCGGCCTCATAGTAGCCGGCCAGCGTACCGTTTACATAGAGGTAGCAGGTCTGGCGCAGCCCCTCAAACGCAAGTAGCACCTTGTGGTTTTTGTGCCGCGCCGGAATGGTGAGGATGTTGCGGTAGAAGGCCGCCGTGCGGCGCTGGCCGCTGCCGCCGTCCTGAATGCGGTCGCGGAACAGATCCTCATCATTGAAGGTGTGGGGCAGCGTGACGGGCTGCCAGCCGGTTTCCCGGTAGTCGGCCTCGTAAAAGGCGTGCCCCTCAGCGTCCCGGTGGGCGTCAACGGCCTTTGCCATGGGGAAGGCATCTGCCCGCAAAAAGTGCCAGCCGTGGTGGAAATAAAAGCTTTCGCCTTGCAGTGTAGACATAGCGTTTTCTCCCTGTCAGATGTGCTGTATACAGTTGCAGGCCCGCGATCTTATCTTTATCATACGCGCTGCCGCGGCGGAAAACAAGTGTCATTTGATGGGCAGAAGGTTTTGAAAGCGCGGTGCAGCGATAAATATCAGGATATGGAAACAGGACCTGTTTGTTGGCAGCAGGGCGGCATGACCCAACCCCGCCGGCAAAGCGGGGCAGTCAGGGCAAGGCCGTGCGGTAAAGCCTCCGCAGTCCGTAAGGCTGCAGCAGGCCTAAAAACGCCCTTTGTCAAAATGCACAAAACAGGCAGGCACCATGTATAAAATATTCACAATTTCAACCCGAAACAGCAAACGATAGTGCTGGTAGATATAAGGATTGTTTTGTGTGTCATCCGCATAGATAATTGCGCTGCATCGTGAAATATAATGAAAATTTTCGCATGCTTTTGATTGTAGCCAAATCCGCAGAGCAGGGGATACAATGGAAGCAACGAAACAGCCGCCGCCGGATGACGAGGGCCCGCGATCCCGACCAAAGCACCGTGGCCGCCGGCTGATGAGAACACAAAGCAAGGAGGAAACGCTTATGGCACAAACCGCTGCGGTCAAGCAGAGCAAGGCCAATGCCCGCGCCCAGAAACAGCTGGGCCACAACACATGGCGCAAGGCGTTCATGCAGCATTACTGGTTATATATCATGATGCTGCCGGCGCTGCTCTACATGATCATCTTCAATTACCTGCCGATGACGGGCCTGTATATGGCATTTACCGATTTCAGCCCTTTCAACGGTGACACGATTCTGGAATCTGTGTTCGGCAGCCCCTTTGCCGGGCTGAAGTACTTTAAAAAGCTCTTCACCGGCCCGGACTTCTGGACGCTGTTCCGCAACACGCTGTCCATCTCGCTGGCCAACCTTTTCTTCGCCTTCCCGGCCCCCATCATTCTGGCGCTGATCTTAAATGAGCTGCGCTGCAAATGGTTCAAGCGCACAGCGCAGACGCTGGTCTACATCCCCCACTTTGTCTCCATCGTCATTGTGGCGGCGCTGACTTTCCAGATGTTCTCCACCACGGACGGCGCCATCTACCATGTGCTGACCCAGATCTTCGGCGCGAATGCGCCCGACCTGCTCAGCGACCCCAAGCTCTTTCCCGCGCTGATCGTTGGCCAGAATATCTGGAAAGAGACCGGCTACGGCACCATCATCTATCTGGCGGCGCTGTCCAGCGTGGATGTGCAGCTGTATGAGGCTGCCAAGATTGACGGCGCAGGCCGTTGGCAGCTGATGTGGCATGTCACGCTGCCCGCCATCCGCGGCACCATTGTCCTGATGCTGATCATGAAGGTCGGCCAGCTTCTGAACACCAGCTACGAGCAGATCTTCCTGATGCAGAACTCGATGAACCGCGCAGCCTCCGATGTGTTTGACACCTATGTCTACACCAAGGGCATCACGGGCGGCCAGTACTCGCTGGCGACCGCCACCGGCCTGTTCAAGTCCACCATCAGTATGCTGATGGTCGTCACCGCCAACAAGATCGCCAAGCTGTGCGGCGAGTCCGGCCTGTACTAAAGAAGGGAGCTGTGCTACAATGACAATGCCCTTTACCCATAAGAAAGACGAGGTGCGCGCCACCGGCACGCTGGAAGCCCGCACCCCCGGCGATCAGGCTGTACAGGTTCTTTTGTATGTCATCATTGCGCTGGTGGCGCTGGCCTGTGTGCTGCCCTTCATCTATGTGGTGGCCGGCTCCTTTGCGACCGAGCGCGAGCTGACCGAGCGTCCCTTCTTCCTGATCCCGCAGGATGTATCGCTGAACGCCTACCAGTACATCCTCAAGCAGGGCGATGTGTTCCGCGGACTGAAAAATTCGGTGATCGTCACCGTGATCGGCACGCTGATCAATATGTTCGTCTCCTGCACGATCGCCTACCCGCTGTCCCGCCCCTACCTCAAGGGCCGCAACGGCTTTATCAATATGGTTATCGTCACGATGCTGTTCACCGGCGGCATGGTCCCCGCCTACATTATGGTGGTCAATGTGCTGCATCTGGGCAACACCTACTGGGCGCTCTGGCTGCCCACGGCGATGAGCGCCTTCAACATGATCATCATCAAGAACTACTTCCAGGGTATCCCCATGGAGCTGGAGGAGGCCGCCATCATTGACGGCTCCAACGATCTGATCACCTTCGTGCGCATCATCCTGCCGCTGTCCGCGCCGGTGCTGGCCTCGGTCAGCCTGTTCTACGCGGTCAGCCACTGGAACAGCTACTTCAATGCAATGCTGTACATCAACAACTCCGACATGGAGGTCATCACCATCGTGCTGCGGCGTCTGGTGTTCCTGACCACACAGGTAGCCGAGGATTCCACCTTTGACTGGGGCGCAGCTGGTATGCCGCCCATCAAAGCTGTCAAGATGGCCACCACGGTGCTGTCTACCCTGCCGATCCTCTGCATCTATCCGTTTGTGCAGAAGTTCTTTACCCAAGGTGTCATGGTCGGCTCGGTCAAGGGCTGATACCAAGCAATACAACCACTTTTATACAAAAAGGAGAAAAACGAAAATGAAAAAGGCACTTGCCCTCTCTATGGCGCTGGCGATGTCCGCCGCCATGCTCGCAGGCTGCGGCGGCTCCGCCTCCGGCAGCACCTCCGCTTCCAGCGCTGCTTCCTCTGCGGACAGCGCTGCCTCCGGCACCCCCACCGTCAGCTTTATGATCCCCGACTTCACCGGCCATGTGCTGAGCAATGAACATTCCGATGAGGTCATCGCCAAGTACGAGGCCTACACCGGCACCCATGTCGAGTGGCGCACCGAGGCCAACGACACCTACAGCGAGAAGTTCGGCCTGACCCTGATGGACAAGGACAACATGCCGATGATCCTGACCGCAACCAAGACGCTGGACCAGAACGCCAACGCAGCCGATGCTGCCAAGCGCGGCGCCTTCTGGGATCTGACCGAGTACCTGCAGGACAGCGAGGCATACCCCAACCTGTCCCAGATCAGCCCCGATGTTCTGAAGGGCCTGACCGTGGACGGCCAGATCATCGGCATCCCCCGCTCCCGCGCCATCGGCCGCAACGGTCTGGGCTACCGCACCGACTGGGCCGAGGCCGTGGGCATCACCGAGGCCCCCAAGACGGTCGAGGATGTCTATGACATGCTCTATAAGTTCACCTATGACGATCCGGACGGCAACGGTGCCAACGACACCTACGGTCTGGAAATGTGCAAATACACCGGCCCGTGGGATATTATCCAGACATGGTTCGGCTGCGGCAACGGCTGGGTCGAGCAGGACGGCAAGCTAGTTCCCGTACACCAGACCGCTGAGTATAAGGAAGCCCTTGACTGGATGCGCAAGATCTACGCCGACGGTCTGGTCCGCCCCGACTGGGCGACTGTGGACACTGCCAACTTCCAGGTTGATACCCAGAAGGGCGTCACCGGCGTCTTTGTCGACACGATGGACGGCTCCAAGCGCATCTGGAAATACTTTGAGGACAATGCCATTGCCGACGTAAACGATGCCTCCAAAATCGCCACCATGACCTCTGTCGGCCCCATCAACGGTCACACCCTTGCCACCACCGGCTACAACGGCTTCTACCTCATCACCAAGTCCGGCGCCAAGACCGAGGAGGATGTCAAGGCCTGCCTGCACTTCCTTGACAAGATGTGCGACCCCGAAATGATGGCGCTGGCCGACTACGGCCTGAAGGACATCTGCTATGACATCAACGCCGACGGCAAGGTCGTTCCCAACGGCAAGTACGACACCACCAACTGCCCGAATGCAGGTTTGAATCAGGCTGTGCCCTATGTCCCCTACCTGACCGAGCAGAACCCCGATTACCAGCTGGAAAAGGCTGACTATCAGCTGGCTTACGAGGAGAGCATTGCCAACAACGTGCAGTACGCCGTGTTCAACCCCGCGCTGGGCTACCTGACCCAGTCCGACACCTACGCCGAGTGCGGCAACGACCTTGTCCAAATTCTGGACGACGCCCGCACCCAGTATATCTGCGGCCAGATCGACGAGGCCGGTCTGCAGGCTGCCTTCGACCAGTGGAATGCCCGCGGCGGCACGCAGGTCATTGAGGAAGTCAACGCCCTGTACGCAGCAGATAAAGCCTAATTGAATGTGAGCGCCGCAGCGGATGTTGCGGCGCTCTTTTATGATGGAGGGAAAGTCCATGCAAATCTCTGTGCGCAGCCAGACGGCTGCCCAAACCACCCTTAGCTGGCAGCCGGTGGCCGGGGCCGCCCGCTACCGCATTTTGTGGAGCGACCGCTCTGGCGAGACCGTGCGGTTCAAAACGGCAGGCGAGAGCGGGGAAAGCCTTTTCACCTTCTGCCGCTCGACGCATATCCCCTATTACATCAAGGTGCAGGCGCTGGCAGAAAACGGGGCCCTGCTGGAGGAAAGCACACCCGTGCAGACCCCCGTGGGCCGCGTGCTGCAGCAGCAGCTGGAGGCGCTGTCCCGCGGACTGGTGACTGTCACGGCAAACACCGGTGTGTTTATCAGCTGGCGGCTCTTTAAAAGCGAGGTCACCGGCCACAACGCCACCGGCCTGACCGGCACCGACTTTGTGCTCTATAAAAACGGGGTCAGGCTGGCTACCGTGACCGACAGCACAAACTATCTTGACGCGCAGGGCACAAGCGGGGATACCTACGCCGTGGCCCCGCTGGTAAACGGCGTAGAAGGGCCCGCCTGCAGGGGCGTAAAGCCGTGGCAGAAGGGGTACTATGAGCTTCCGCTGCAAAAGCCGGCGGACGGCGTGACCCCGGCCGGGGAGCCCTTTGCCTACCATGCCAACGATATGAGTGTGGGTGATATTGACAATGACGGTGAGTACGAGTATTTTGTAAAGTGGGACCCTGACAATTCCCACGATGTGTCGATCAAGGGCTACACCGGGCGGTGCTTTATCGACTGCTATAAGTTGGACGGCACGCTGGTCTGGCGGCTGGACATGGGGCAGAACATCCGCGCCGGAGCGCACTACACCCAGTTTATGGTGTACGACTTCAACGGGGACGGCAGGGCCGAGATGGCTGTCAAGACCGCGCCCGGCACCGTGATGACCCGCTTTGCACCGGACGGCACCGTGCTGTCCCGCCGGTATATCACGATGCCGCAGAAGGATCTGGACGCCGGGTACAGCCACGCGGACAACTATGTCTGCACGGCGCAGGATTACCGCCTGCATATGGCCGAGGTGTTCCGCCGCTGGCACACCCACCCCGAGGTCGTAAACGGCCGCTGGCCCGCCACGGTGGAGCAGTGCTTCGGCCTTGCGCCGCAGTACGCCTACCCCCTGTGCGAGGCTGATGCCCTTGCGCTGGCCGACTATTTCCTTGATGTGTACGCGCCGAGCCGCAGCCCCAAAAACGAGCTGCGCAGGTTCGAGGGCTTTATCTTTGACGGCCCCGAGTACCTGACGATGTTCGGCGGGGACGGTGCCGAGCTGGACACGATCGACTACCCCTACCCCCGCGTGGATGACGGCCTTTTGTGGGGCGATTATGCAATGCCCCGCATCGAGCCGTGCAACCGCGTGGACCGCTTTAACGCCGGGGTGGCCTATCTGGACGGTGAGCGCCCCTATCTGATTGCCTGCCGCGGTTACTACACCCGCGCCACGCTGGCGGCCTACGACTTTTTTGAGAACCGCTTTCACAAGGTATGGGGTATCGACTCCGGCTTTGTGCCGATGGCGAACCCCTTCAACGACAGCGGCTGCCATCTCGCTGTCGGCACCGACCCTGTGTACGGCATTCTGGCCGGGCAGGGCAACCACAGTATTTCGACTGCTGACATTGATGGGGACGGCTGCATGGAAATTGTGTACGGCGCAGCAGCCATCGACCATGACGGAAGCCTGCTCTACTCCAAATACGGCACCCTGCCGGACGGCAGGACCCGCGCCAAGTTCGGCCACGGCGATGCGATGCATGTGGCCGACATCGACCCTGACAGCCCCGGTCTGGAGATCTTCAATGTTTATGAGGAGGGCGAGCGCGCCCCCTACGGCTGGGCGCTGCGTGATGCCGAGACCGGCGATGTCCGCTTTGGCGAATATGCCGAGGAGGATCTTGGGCGCTGCATGATCGGCAAAATTGACCCCAACACCCGCGGCCTGCAGGTCTGGGTCAAGGACGTGTACGATGTGAACGGTCACAAGCTGGAGGTCTCCACCCCCGGCACCAACATGAAGATCTACTGGGCAGGCGACCTTTCGACCCAGGTCACCGACGGCGCGGATTACCTGCACGGCGATCAATACGGCGTTATTAACGATCTGACCCATGGCGTCATGCTGCAGCCCGTCGGCACCGCCACCAACAACGGCACCAAGGGCAACCCCTGTTTGGTGGCCGATGTGCTGGGTGATTTCCGCGAGGAACTGCTGGTGCGCACGGCGGACGACACCGCTATCCGCATCTACACCACCACCGATCTTACCCCCCACAAGCTGTTTACCCTGATGCACGATGCACAGTACCGCTGCGGCGTGGCATGGCAGAACAACTGCTACAACCAGCCGTGCTACCCGTCCTTCTACTATGCAGGCGACATGGATTTTGCCAACGTGCTGCCGCAGCTGAACGCCAAGCCCACCCTCTGGATGGTGGGCGATTCCATCATGCAGAGCTACGCCCCCGGCGATAAACCGGTGACAGGCTGGGGCGAGGTGCTGCACACGCTGGCGCACGGTGACGCTGTATGCCAAACCGCCCACCGCGCGGACTGCCCCTTCCCGCAGGAGATGCGCTACGAGCTGCCGGGCCTTGTCATTGACAACTGCGCCATGGCGGGCCGCAGCAGCAAGACCTTCCGTGAGGAAGGGCGGCTGGACGACATTGCCGCGCATATCCGCCCCGGTGATCTGCTGGTGGTCAGCTTCGGCCACAACGATGCCAACCACAACAAAGCTGAGCGCTATGTATCGGCAGATGCCTTCGGCGAGAGCCTGCGCCCCTTCTGGGACGCTGCCCGCAGGCACGGCGCGGTGTGCCTCTTTGCCTCCCCTGTGGCAATGCGCGAGTTTGACGAAAGCGGCGTCTGCCACCCCTCGTTTGCCGCCTACCGCGAGGCGATGCGCGCCTTTGCCGCCAAGGTCGGCGCACCGTTTATCGACCTTGGCGCCGCCACCGCCGCCGCCAACACTGCCTTTGGCGCCGAACGCTGCAAGGCCCGCTATATGTGGGTGGGCACCAAGCGGGACAACGCTCACCAGCAAAACGCCGGCGCCTGCCGCACGGCACAGGCCTTTGTGCAGCAGCTTTTACAGGATACCACCCCGGCACTGGATGTGCTGCGGGCGAATTTCAAATAAATTTGACAAAAAAGAAGGCTTTGTTTATGAACTACACCGAACCGAAGGTCATTTACACCTGTTTCCCCGGCGGCAAGCACAAGGTGCTGACGATGAGCTATGATGACGGCCGTTTGGAGGACCGCCGCCTTGTCGAGCTGTTCAACCGCTACGGCATCCGGGGCACCTTCAACCTGAACGGCGGCCTGCCCCGCCCCGAGCGCATCCCCGAAAGCGAATGGCCGGAGCTGTACAAGGGGCACGAGGTTGCCTGCCACACCTACCACCACCCCACCATCTCCCGCAGCCCGCTGGACCAGACCGCCCGGCAGGTGCTGGCAGACCGTATGCAGCTGGAGGGTGTTATGGGCTACCCCGTGCGCGGCCTTGCCTACCCCAACGGCAGCTGGACACCGGAGATCGCCGCCCTGCTGCCCGCGCTGGGCATCCGCTACGCACGTGTGGTGGGCGATACCCACGACTTTGCGATGCCCCACGATTTTATGACATGGAAAGCCACCTGCCACCACACCCACAACCTGCTGGAGGACGGCAAGCGCTTTGTAGAGCTGTACAAGACGCAGTATCTCTACATGATGTATGTCTGGGGTCACAGCTTTGAGTTCCGCACCGAGGAGGACTGGGCCTTGATGGAGCAGTTCTGCCAGCTGGCCGGCGGGCGCGAGGACACCTGGTACGCCACCAACATCGAGATCGTGGACTACATGGCCGATGCCGCCCGCCTGCAGTACACCGCCGCGGGCGATAAGGTCTGCAACCCCAACGCCCAGTCCATCTGGGTCGAGGTGGACGGCCGCCACTATGAGATCCCCGCCGGAAAGACAGTGGCGCTGGTATAAGCGGATTCGCAATTTAAAAAGGAGAGAGCAATGGCAAACCTGATTTTTGACAAGGCCCAAATTGAGGCTACCATCGACAAGATCGTGGACCGCACGATGCGGATGGACATGACATGGGACTGGCCCTGCGGCGTGGCCTACTACGGCATCTGCGAGGCATATGAGGTCACCAAAAACGAGCGCTACCTGCAGCTGGTCAAGGACCGCGTGGACGAGTATATCGAGCTGGGCCTGCCGAGCTGGACGGTCAACACCTGCTCAATGGGGCACTGCCTGATCACCCTGTATGAGCATACCGGCGATGAAAAGTATCTGGACATCGCCAAAAGCAAGGTCGAGTATCTGGAAAAAGAAGCGCTGCGCTTCGGGGATCATGTTCTGCAGCACACCGTCTCGGTCAACAACGACTTCCCCGAGCAGGCGTGGGCGGATACGCTCTTTATGGCGGCCTTCTTCCTGCTGCGGATGGGCGTGCTTTTGAAGGACGAGGCCCTGATCGATGATGCGCTGAACCAGTATTACTGGCACATCAAGTACCTGCAGGACCCCGAGAGCGGGCTGTACTACCACGGCTACAACAACATCACCGGCGACCATATGTCGGGCATCAAGTGGGGGCGCGCCAATGCATGGGCGGCCTACACGATGGCGCAGGTCGGCGTGCGGCTGCCGCAGTGCTACCTCTACCCCAAGTTTTTGGATGTGGTCGGCAGCCTGAACGACCAACTGGCCGCGCTCAAGCTTTACCAGACCGAGAACGGCCTGTGGCGCACGATCGTGGACGATGCCGCCTCTTATGAGGAGGTCAGCGCGAGCGCCGGTATCGGCGCCGCCATGATCACCAAGGGAAACCCCCTGCACATCAAGTACATCAACAAGGCCATCCCCGGTATGCTGGCCAACGTCAGCCCGGACGGCCGTGTGCTGAATGTCTCGGGCGGCACGGCGGTCATGAAGGACGCCGACGGCTACCGCGGCATCAGCCGCGACTGGATTCAGGGCTGGGGTCAGGGTCTGGCACTGGCCTTCTTCGCCGGTGTGCTGAACTACGACAACGTCCGCTCGGACGGCGCACTGTAAATTGTCTGACAGGGCAAAAGCCCCCGCTGCCATAAGCAGCGGGGGCTTTTGCCTGCATATCGATGTTTTGCCCTTTCTCAATCCAGCCGGAACACCTGCTCCAGCTTGGGCTGGGCACCGGTGACGGGGTCCATTTCCAGCTCCAGAATGTCCTTCATGTAGTCGTTCCAGCGGTCAACGACCGGGCTTTCGGCCTGTACCTTTTCGGCGTAGGCAACACCCTTTTCGCACTCGTAATAGCCGAACAGCTCATCGTTGCAGTAGAAAATGCTGTAATTGCAGATGCCTGCATCCTTCAGCACCTTGACCATCTCGGGCCAGATTTCCGCGTGGCGGCGCTGATATTCTGCCTTGCAGCCGGGCTTGATGCGGCCCTTCCATGCCATATGCTCCATTTGTATACGCTCCTTTTGTTATACAAGCTTTTCCAGCTCCAGCTTTGCGCGGCGGCAATGCTCCAGCTCGGCTACGCTGCCGTCCCATGCCTCGTTCTCACCGACAAAGCGCACCGTGCTGTCCTTGACGGTCAGGCCGTCCACGCAGCGGGCGTACAGCGCCGGGATGGCGTGCGGGTAGATGTGCCGGGCCGAGGGCTGCTCGTCAAACAGGCCGCCGGGCTGGGTGCCGCGGTGCTGCAGCGTCAGGTGCATCTCGCTGATGCGCAGGTCCTGAATTTCGCTGTCCGGCTCGCCGGCCGCAAAGGCGCAGCTTTCACTTGTCAGGTACAAATGGTCAAAGCTGACACGGCGGATCACGCCTGCCGGGCCGGTCTTGCCCTTGCGCGGTGTGGCGCTGACAAACACCGGCTCGCCCTTGCCCCACCAGCCCGGCGCACCGGGCAGCTGGTAGGAGTCGGCGTAGCGGCGGGTGCAGCCGGTCAGATGGTGGACATGGATGTCCTCCACCGTGCCGCCGTCCCGCACCCAGACGCCCACCGCGCGGGAGCAGTCGTCAATGACGCAGTCGCTCAGCGTCACATTGCGGATCACACCGTGGGTCTCGGTTCCGATTTTCAGCGCAGAATCGCGGGAATGTAAGATGCAGCCCGTGATGGCCACATTCTCGCTTGCACCGTAGCGGCGGGACATCGGCCCGGTGGATTTGACCACGATGGCGTCATCGCCGGTGCGCACAATGCAGTTGGAGATGACGACATCCCGGCAGCAATCGGGGTCGATACCGTCATTGTTGGCGCCGCGGTCATCGTTTAAAATCATGATGTTCTGGATGCGCACATGCCGGCAGCCCGCCATGTGCAGCGTCCAGAACGCCGCGTCCTGCAGGGTCACATCGCGCACGGTAAAGTTTTCGACTGCCTCAAACAGCATCATGCGCGGGCGGAATGCCTCGCAGAATTTCGGGCATTCGTGGAAGCCGTTGTCCACATCCTTGTCCAAAAACACCTTGTCGCCCTGACCGTAGATCGTGCCCATGCCGCTGATGGTCACATTTTTGGCGTGGCTGGCCCCCAAAAAGAAGCCGCCCTCCCAGCCGTCGGCGGTGTCGTCAGGGTCGGTGCCGTCCCCGCCCTGAGGGAACGGGGTAATATCGGCGGGGTTCAGGCTGCTGATAAGCACCGCGCCGCTCTCCAGATGCAGCTCCACATTGTCCTTCAGCAGCACGGAGCCGCTCAAAAAGCGCCCGGCCGGCACGATAACGCGCCCGCCGCCCGCTGCTGCGGCTGCATCGACCGCCTGTTGGATGGCTGCCGCGCAGTTGGTCACACCGTCTGCCACAGCGCCGTAGCGTAAGATACTGTAGTCCATCGCTCCTGCTCCTTATTTTTTGTCTATGGCAACACCGCACAATTCCCGCCTGACGGCTTAAGCACCGCTCCGGCGGATCTCCGCGCCAAGAGCCGCCGCAAGCGGCGGTTGCGCTCCGAAGCGCCTCGCTGCGGCTCGGTGTGCGGCACGGCATCTGCGTTGCCAAAATGCTCGATAAGACATCCAGTATTATCTGCGCTTTTGGCTTAGCAGCTGCCGCACCTCGCTCGCCGTATCGGCACTTAGAATTATGCGGTATTGCCTTGGTTCTATTATAGTACAGCGCAAAGATAAACGGAAGATAAACCTTCCCGTTTACCAAAGGTTTATTTTGGCGGTGTATCCTTAGGAGCATCGAAACCAAAAACAACCTACGGGAAAACGGAGGATACAGCTATGAAAACCATCTATCTTGTCACCGGTGCTGCCGGTTTTATGGGCACTAATGTCTGCGCACAGCTTTTGGAGCGCGGTGATGCCGTGCGCGCTTTTGTACTGAAGGGCGACCCCGCTGTAAAATTTATGCCGAAGGCCGTCGAAATTTTTGAGGGTGACCTCTGCAGTGCCGAGGACTGCGAGAAATTCTTTGCCGTGGAACCGGGCACCCAGACCGTCTGCATCCACTGCGCGAGTATGGTGACGATCAACCCGAATTACAGTGAAAAACTCATCGCCGTCAATGTGGGCGGCACCGAAAATATGCTGAATGCCGCCAAAAATCACCCGGAGTGCAAAAAGTTCGTCTATGTTTCCAGCACCGGCGCCATCCCCGAGCTGCCTAAGGGCGAGAGCATCCATGAGGTATACAGCTTTGTTCCCTACGATGATGATCGCGTGGTCGGCTGGTACAGCCGCAGCAAGGCAATGGCGACCCAGAAGGTACTGGACGCCGCCGCGGACGGGCTGAATGCCTGCGTGGTGCATCCCAGCGGTATTCTTGGCCCAAACGACCCCGCCATCGGGCAGACGACCCGCACGCTGATCCAGATTTTGAACGGTGAGATGCCCATCGGTATGCAGGGCTCGTTCAACCTTGTCGATGTGCGCGATCTGGCCGCCGGCACGATTGCCGCCGCTGACCGTGGGCGCAAGGGAGAGTGCTACATCCTTTCCAATGACGAGGTTTCGCTGAAGGAGCTGTGTGAGATGCTCAAGGCTGATACCGGCTGCCGCGGCTGCCTGTTTTATCTGCCGCTGTCTTTTGCGCATTTTGCCGCCAAGCAGATGGAGGCCCGCGCCGCCAAGACCGGTAAGCCTGCTGTGCTGACCGAGTTTGCCGTTTACAATCTGGAGCGCAACAACCATTTTGACTGCTCCAAAGCGAAAAACGAGCTTGGCTTTGCCCCGCGTCCCTACAAGGAAACACTGCATGATCTCGCTGTATGGCTCAAGCAGGAGGGAAAAATCGCATGAAGAAGCTGTATGAATCTATCTGCAAGCTTATGCAAATGAATGACCAGCAGTGGGAGTGCTATCTCCACGCACTGGATTCCCTGCACTGACACAAAGAAAAGGGGGTGCCTATTATGAAGAAGGTTTGTGTTATCACAGGCAGCGGCAGCGGCATGGGGCTTGCCACGGCGAAGCTCGTCTGTGAAGAAGGATATTACACGATTTTGGTGGGGCGCACGGCGTCCAAGCTGGAAAAGGCAGTCAACGATCTGCGCAGTGCAGGCGGCGAGGCTGAGGCGTTCAGCTGTGATGTTTCCGACCGTGAAAGCTGCTTTGCGCTGGCCAAACACGCCGCCGAATGCGGCGAAGTAAAAGCGGTATTGCACATTGCGGGTCTCAGCCCTCACATGGGCGATGCAGAGAAAATTCTTCGCGGCAATGCGCTGGGCACGGTGAATATCAACGATGCCTTTTATGAGGTCATGGCACCGGGCGGCTGTGTGATCGACACCTCCAGCATGAGCGCCTACCTTGCCCCGCAGTTTGTCATGCCCAAGGGTGCGTACAAGCTGGCGCGCACCGACCGTGAAAAATTCATCAAAAAGCTGGTGGCGCGGGCAGGCATTGCCCCTAAGGACGCCCGCCCGGGTCTGGCCTACGCCATCAGCAAGCATTTTGTAATTTGGTTTGCCAAGACCGATGCCGCACGCTTTGGCGGGAAAAATGTGCGCTGCTTAAGCGTGACCCCCGGCAACTTTGACACGCCGATGGGCGCACTGGAAAGCGGGCAGGCGGATGTATTCAAAAAATACTCCGCCCTCAAGCGCAACGGAAAGCCTGAAGAAATCGCCGCTTTGTTTGCGCTTCTTCTGGATGAGCGGCTGGGCTTTCTGACCGGAGCAGACATTCTTATGGACGGCGGCGTTGTGGCAAGCGGTGCCAGCGGATTGAGCAAATAAAAAAGGGCAGCAAAGTAAACCCCGATTTTAGCTTTTGGGGTCTGCTTTGCTGCCTTTTGGATTTTGTGCCTTCGCTTGGCTGTACTTTAGTGCAGCTCGCTTTCGCAGCGGTCCAGAACGGCGGCGATAACCTGATCCATGTCGTAATACTTGTACTCACCCAGGCGTCCGCCGAAGATGACCTTCGGCTCGGCGTCGGCCAGCTTCTTGTACTCGGCATACAGTGCGCCGTTTTTAGCATCGTTGACGGGGTAATACGGCTCGTCACCGGGCTTCCACTCAGAGGAATACTCGCGGCTGATGATCGTTTTGGGCAGGTCGTTGCCGTTCTCGTCCTTGCCGAACTCGAACCATTTGTGCTCGATGATGCGGGTCCATGGCGTCTCGCGGTCCGTATAGTTGACGGCGGCGTTGCCCTGGAAGCTGGGCTTGTCGAGCAGCTCATTCTCAAACCGGACAGAGCGGTACTCCAACGTGCCGAGTTTGTAGTCAAAATAAGCGTCAATCGGGCCAGTGTAGACGATTTTGTCAGCCAGTGCGTCCAGCGCGGCCTTGTTTTCGAGGTAATCGGTGTTCAGCCGCACCTCGATGCCGTCCAGAAGATTGGCGATCATCTTGGTGTAGCCGCCGATGGGAATGCCCTGATACAGTGCGTTGAAATAGTTGTTGTCAAAGGTCAGCCGCACGGGCAGGCGCTTGATGATAAAAGCAGGCAGGTCCTTGCAGTCGCGGCCCCACTGCTTTTCGGTGTAGCCCTTGATGAGCTTTTCATAAATATCGCGGCCCACAAGGGAGATGGCCTGCTCCTCAAGGTTCTGCGGCTCGTGGGTGATCTCGCGGCGCTGCTCCTCAATTTTGGCGGCTGCCTCCTCCGGTGTGACGACGCCCCACATTTTATTAAAGGTATACATGTTGAAGGGCAGCGAATACAGCTCACCCTTATAGTTGGCAACGGGAGAGTTCGTAAAGCGGTTGAACTCGGCAAACCGGGTGATATAGTTCCAGACCTTTTTGTTGTTGGTGTGGAAGATGTGCGCACCATACTTATGGACGTTGATACCCTCGATGTTCTCGGTATAAATGTTGCCCGCAATGTTGGGGCGCTTATCCACGACCAGCACGGATTTTCCGTGGACCTTGGCCTCATGGGCGAAGATGGCACCGTACAGACCGGAGCCGACTACCAGATAATCATATTTCATATAACAGGTGTTCCTCTCTTTAAAAATCACAGGGATATTGTGCGGTAATGGCATTGAGAGCCTTACTCCACCGTCAAAAAGCGGCAGAAAGGCATTTCAGTCTCTGCCGAATAGATCTCTTGTGTAGACCTTGTCCTGCACATCGTTGAGGCAGGCATCGTAGCGGTTGGCCAGAATGGCCTGACTCTGCCGCTTGAATTTGTCCAGATCGTTGACCACTGCCGAACCGAAGAAGGTCTTGCCGTCCTCCAGCGTAGGCTCATAGATGATGACCTGTGCGCCCTTGGCCTTGATGCGCTTCATGACACCCTGAATCGAGCTTTGGCGGAAGTTGTCGCTGTTGCTCTTCATCGTCAGGCGGTAGACGCCGATCGTGACGGGCCTTTCGCGGCTTTCGTCAAACTCATTTTCCTGATCGTAGCCGTAGTACCCGGCCAGCTTCAACACGCGGTCAGCGATGAAGTCCTTGCGGGTGCGGTTGAACTCCACAATGGCCTCGATGAGATTTTCCGGCACATCGGCGTAGTTTGCCAGCAGCTGCTTCGTGTCCTTGGGCAGGCAGTAGCCGCCGTAGCCGAAGCTTGGGTTATTGTAATGGCTGCCGATGCGCGGGTCAAGACATACGCCGTCAATGATCTGCTTCGTGTTCAGGCCCTTGCTCTCCGCGTAGGTATCCAGCTCATTGAAATAGGCAACGCGCAGCGCCAGATAGGTGTTGGCGAACAGCTTGACGGCCTCGGCCTCAGTAAAGCCCATGAAGAGCGTATCAATGTTCTCCTTGATGGCCCCCTCCTGCAGCAGTGCCGCAAATTCGTGGGCGGCTGCGACAAGGTGCGCATTCTCCGGGTCGGTGCCGACGATGATGCGGGACGGGTAGAGGTTGTCATACAGGGCCTTGGACTCCCGCAGAAATTCCGGGCTGAACAGGATGTTCCGGCTGCCGAGCCTTTCCCGCACCGACACCGTGTAGCCCACGGGAATCGTCGATTTGATGACCATGACGGCATTTGGATTGACCTCCGTGACAAGGCGGATGACTGCCTCCACTGCCGAGGTGTCAAAGTGCTGGGTCTGGCTGTCGTAGTTGGTGGGTGCAGCAATGACCACAAAGTCCGCATCGGCGTAGGCTGCCTTTGCGTCCAGCGTAGCGGTCAGATCCAGCTCCTTCTCAGCCAGATATTTCTCGATGTAATCATCCCGGATCGGCGATTTGCGCGCGTTGATCAATGCGACCTTTTCCGGCAGGATATCCACCGCCGTCACATGATGGTGCTGGGAAAGCAGCGTGGCAATCGAAAGCCCCACATAGCCGGTCCCGGCCACCGCGATCTTATATTTTTTCATAACAGTTATACTCCGCAGCTGCGAATTTTCCGTAAGGCAGCAGTCAAAATTACGCCGTGCCGGCTTACCGTATGTGGGTTTATTATAGCACGTCACCGGCCACAATTCAATATTGCCGCTTTCCTCAGAATTGTTTGAACAATAATCCAGTATTGAAAACAATCGTCTCTACTCAGTCTTTGCTGTATCTGCTAAGATAGAATCACGGTACTGGTGTGGTGTCAGACCGGTTTGTTTACGGAAAACACGATAAAAGTAATTGTCATCCAGGAATCCGATCTGCTGGCAGATCTGTGCATTGGACAGATTCGTATCGCAAAGAAGCTTCATTGCCTTTTGGATGCGCAGGTGCGTGATCTGCTCGTTGATGCCGCAGCCATAGAGCTGCCGGGAAAGATAGTACAGCCCGGTACGGCTTAACGAAAGATCACGGCAGATCGTTTCGTTTGTCAATGTCTCATCCAGATGTTCCGCCAGATAGCGGCTCAGCTTTTCCTGCGCACTGCCCGCTGCCAGCCGCGTCAGCCCCTTTTGGTACAATGCAGCCGCCGCCAAAGCCAGCAGATCCGCTGCTGATTTCAGCACCGGATAGGGCGTGTGCGGCAAGGCATTATAGGCTTTTTGCAGTGCCGTTTTATCAATTGCGTAAGCCGAGCAGCATTTTTGCGCATAGCTCCACTCGCTCTGCTCGTCGGCCCCCTGTACAATGTGGCTCAACAGCAAAAAGCCCACAACAGCACCATCGATCTGGACTGGCGTGATCACTTCGATCAACCCCGCATGGCAGGGGTAGATGATCGTCTGCTTTTGCCGCGTTGCCTTGCGGCAAGCCGCCTGGTCACACAGGTAACAGCCGGTCTTGCCATCAGGCACGCTGCGGATCAAGCGGCAATAAGCTGGCAGTTCCGGCGGATAGGCAAGCACTTCGATTCCATACGAATCAAAAACGGCGGAGCGCAGCCCCGTAAGGCAGTGAAAATCCTGCAAGAGGACCAAAAGCTCCTTTTTATTGAAAACGGTTCCCATGGGTGTGCTCCTTTCCGAACATTTAGGGCAACACCGCATAATTCCCGCCTTACGGCTTAAGCACCGCTCCGGCGGCTGCGGCACGGCATCTGCGTTGCCAAAATGCTCGATAATACACAAAGTATTATCTGCGCTTTTGGCTTAGCAGCTGCCGCACCTCGCTCGCCGTATCGGCACTTAGAATTATGCGGTATTGCCTTAGATAGTTTTATGATAAAGACCATCCTTTATTTTGTCAAGGAGGATCCCTATGATTGACTTAAAGCAGTGTTCTCTCGGCATTGAGTTGGGTTCCACCCGCATCAAAGCTGTGCTGGTGGACGATACCTGCAAGCCTGTGGCCCAGGGCGATTTTACCTGGGAGAACCGGCTGGAAAATGGCATCTGGACCTACCCGCTGGAGGAAGTCTGGCAGGGTGTGCAGGCTGCCTACGCGGCATTGGCTGCGGATGTGCTGGCCAAGTGTGGCCAGCCGCTGACCACAGTGGGGTGCATTGGCGTTTCGGCTATGATGCATGGGTATCTGGCGTTTGATGCTGCGGGCAAGCTGCTGGTACCGTTCCGCACATGGCGCAACACGATGACCGGCGCGGCAGCAGAAGAGTTGACCTCGGCGTTCGGGTTCAACATCCCGCAGCGGTGGAGCGCAGCACACCTGTACCAAGCCATGCTGAACCGCGAGCCACACCTGCCGCAGCTGGACTTTTTCACCACGCTGGCAGGCTATGTACACTGGCAGCTGACCGGGCGCAAGGTGCTGGGCGAAGGCGATGCCAGCGGCATGTTCCCGATTGACAGCACCACCGGCGGGTATGATGCCGCAATGCTCGCAAAGTTTAACGCACTGGCAGACAAGCAAGGCTGCCCCGTGGATCTTGTCAAACTGCTGCCTACCGTTTTGCCCGCAGGCGAGGACGCCGGTATGCTGACCGTCGAGGGGGCGAAGCGGCTCGACCCAACCGGCACGCTGCAGCCCGGCATACCGTTCTGCCCACCGGAGGGCGACGCCGGCACCGGCATGGTGGCAACAAACAGTGTCGCCCCGCGCACCGGCAATGTCAGCGCAGGCACCAGCATTTTTGCCATGGTCGTCCTGGAAAAGCCGCTGTCCAAGGTCTACCCGGAAATCGACATGGTCACGACCCCCGACGGCGCGGCGGTCGCCATGGTCCACTGCAACAACTGCACCAGCGATTTAAACGCCTGGGTCGATCTGCTGGCCGAGAGCGCGGCACTGTGCGGAGCAAACATCGACAAAGGTGCGTTGTTTACCCTCCTGTTTAACGAATCGCTGCACGGTGCGCCTGACTGCGACGGCATCACGCCCGTCAACTACATTTCCGGTGAGAGCGTCACCCACCTGGACGCGGGCGTCCCCCTGCTGCTGCGCCGCCCGGACAGTGCGTTTACGCTGGCCAACTTTATGCGCGCCAACATCTATTCTGCCTTTGCCACGTTGGCGATGGGGCTGGAAATTCTGCGCAAAGAAAATGTGGCTGTGAATACCCTGCTCGGCCACGGCGGCATCTTCAAAACGCCGGGCGTGGCTCAGCGGTATCTGGCTGCGGCGGCGGGCGCGCCTGTGACCTGCATGGAAACAGCCGGTGAGGGCGGTTCCTACGGCATGGCCCTGCTGGCTGCGTATCGTCTGCACCGCGCCGACGGCGAAACGCTGGCCGCGTATTTGAACCGCTGCGTTTTTGCCGACGCCCAAAGCACGACCCTGTTCCCCGACCCCGCCGAGCAGTCCGGGTTTGCCGCCTTTTTGACCCAATACCAAACCGCGCTGAAAGCCGAGCGCGCTGTTGTAAAATAAGGGCAATACCGCATAATTCTAAGTGCCGATACGGCGAGCGAGGTGCGGCAGCCGCCGGAGTGGTGCTTAAGCCGTAAGGCGGGAATTATGCGGTATTGCCTAAGGGCTTGTATGCGTCGGCTGCCGGGCAACGCCAGCCAGCGGCGGAAAGTCCGGAACAGCAGCTGTTCTTGAACGATTTAGCGTTAAAACGGAAAGGATAACCTATGCTGGAAGCATTAAAGCAGCAAGTTTATGAAGCCAACATGGAATTGCCCCGCCGAGGACTTGTAACCTACACCTGGGGCAATGTCTCGGGCATTGACCGCGAGAAGGGCCTGTTTGTCATCAAGCCGTCCGGCGTGGAATATGACGAACTTACACCGGAAATGCTCGTTGTCATGGATTTGAACGGCAACAAGATCGAGGGCGAGCTGAAGCCCAGCAGCGACACGAAAACGCATCTGGAACTGTACAAGGCGTTCTCGGCGCTGGGCGGCATCGTACACACCCACTCGACCCACGCAGTGGCCTTTGCCCAGACGCGGCGCGACCTGCCCGCCTTTGGCACGACCCACGCCGACTATTTTTACGGCCCTGTCCCCTGCACGCGGGAGCTGACGCCTGGAGAGATCGACGAGGACTACGAGAAGAACACCGGCAAGGTCATCATCGAGACGTTCCAAAACCGCGGCATTGACCCGGTGCATGTACCCGGTGTTCTCTGTGCCAGCCACGGTCCCTTTACCTGGGGCAAAGACGCGGCACAGGCTGTCTACCACGCTGTTGTGCTGGAAGAAGTCGCAAGGATGGCAATTTTGACTCTGACCATTGACCCCGATGCACAGCCTGCCCCACAGCATGTTTTGGACAAGCATTTTATGAGAAAACACGGACCCAACGCCTATTACGGGCAGAAATAAGGAGGTTTTACCGTATGAAATTTTACATTGATACCGCCAACGTCGACGAGATCCGCAGTGCCAACGACATGGGCATTATCGCCGGTGTCACCACAAACCCCAGCCTGATTGCCAAAGAGGGCCGTGACTACGCCGAAACGTTGAAAGAGATTGCCACCATCGTGGACGGCCCCATCTCCGGCGAGGTCAAGGCGACCACAACCGATGCCGAGGACATGATCGCCGAGGGCCGCGCCATCTACGCGCTGGACCCGAAGCACATGGTGGTCAAAATCCCCATGACCGCCGAGGGGTTAAAGGCCATCAAGGTGCTGTCCGGCGAGGGCATCCCTACGAACTGCACGCTGATTTTCAGCGCCAACCAGGCGCTGCTGGCAGCCCGCGCGGGCGCCACGTATGTCAGCCCGTTTTTGGGGCGTCTCGATGACATCGGCCAGCCGGGCATTGATCTGATTGAGACTATCCATGATATATTCCTGAACTATCCTGACATCGAGACTCAAATCATCGCCGCCAGCGTGCGCAATCCCATCCATGTGACCGACTGTGCCTTGGCTGGTGCCGACATTGCCACGGTGCCGTACAAGGTCATCGAGCAGATGCTTCACCATCCACTGACCGATGCCGGCATTGAGAAGTTCAAGGCCGACTATACAAAAGTTTTTGGTGTCAACGGATAAATCTTCCGTAAGGAGGAGACAAAGATATGTACTATATTGGGATCGACCTCGGCACCTCTGCGGTGAAGCTGCTGCTGATGGACGAAACGGGCAGCATTGCCAACATCGTCAGCCGGGAATACCCGATTGCCTTCCCGCATCCCGGTTGGAGCGAGCAGGACCCCGCCGATTGGTGGGCGGCAGTCTGCGACGGCATCCCCGCGCTGCTGGACGGGTTTGATGCGTCTCAGGTCAAGGGCATCGGCGCGGGCGGCCAGATGCACGGGCTGGTGGTGCTGGACAAAAATGACGCGGTTATCCGCCCCTGCATCCTTTGGAACGATGGCCGCACCCAAAGGCTGGTCGACTACTTAAACGGCGTTATCGGCAAAGACAAGCTGAGCCGTTACACCGCAAACATCGCCTTTGCAGGCTTCACCGCACCCAAACTGCTTTGGATGCGGGAGAACGAGCCGGACAACTTCGCCCGCATCGAAAAAATCATGCTGCCGAAGGATTACATCAACTATAAGCTGACCGGCGTCCACTGCACCGACTATTCCGACGCATCGGGCATGCTGCTGTTGGACGTGGAGCACAAATGCTGGAGCAAGGAAATGCTGGACATCTGCGGCATGCAGGGATCACAGCTGCCGAAGCTGTTTGAGAGCTGGCAGCCCGTCGGCACGCTGACTGCCGAAGCCGCCCAAACGCTGGGCCTGCCTGCAGATGTGGTCGTTTGCGCTGGCGCGGGCGATAACGCCGCTGCGGCTGTCGGCTGCGGCGCGGTGGGCGGCGGTAAGTGCAATATTTCCTTGGGCACATCGGGCACGGTGTTCATCACCAGCGATACGTTCGGCGTCGACAAGCAGAACGCCCTGCACAGCTTCGCCCACGCGGACGGAGGATATCATTTGATGGGCTGCATCCTCTCGGCTGCGTCCTGCAACAAGTGGTGGAGCGAAGAAGTGCTGCACACCACTGACTACGCTGCCGAGCAGACACCCATTACGGCGGACAAGCTGGGCGCGAACGACGTCTACTTCCTGCCCTACCTGATGGGCGAACGCAGCCCCCACAACGATCCTGCCTCGCGCGGTGCGTTCGTCGGGCTGCGGATGGACACCCCGCGTGCCGCGCTGACCCAGGCGGTGCTGGAAGGTGTGGCGTTTGCGATTCGCGATTGTGTGGAGATTGCGCGGGCACAAGGCGTAAAGATTAAAGCCAGCACGCTCTGCGGCGGCGGTGCCAAAAGCCCGCTGTGGCGGGAGATTTTGGCGAACGTGCTGGGCATCCCGCTGACGCTGCCCCAGACCGAGCAAGGCCCCGGCTACGGTGGCGCGATGCTGGCGGCGGTGGCCTGCGGGGCATACCCCAGCGTGCAGGCCTGCGCCGAGGCGCTTGTCCACGCCAAGAGCACAACCCAGCCGGACGCCGCGCTCGTCGAAAAATACAACGCGCGCTACGCCGTGTGGCACAAGCTGTACCCGGCACTGAAAGTATCCTTTGCGGAAATGGAGGCACTGCAATGAAGATTTTTTCTGTAACCGACCCGGAATTCAAGCCCTATGGCCGCGTTGTGGCCGGGCTGGATACCGCCAAAGCGGAAATTTTGGCCGCCTTGGCAAACACCCCGCTGCCCGCAGCTACGGATTATGTGGCCGAGGACGCAGCCCTGCAGGAACTGCCCGCCGCCGTCGAAGTGTCGGAGCATCTTTTCGGCGGCATGCCCTGCCAACTGGGCTGGTGCAACGGTCACAACACCTATTTGAACTGCCTGGAATACCACCGCGACAGCGAGTTCAATCTGGGTACCGAAGATTTTGTGCTGTTGCTTGCCAGGCAGGAGGAAATCGCGGGCGGCAAGCTGGACACCGCCAAGGTCAAGGCGTTCCGCGTCCCGGCAGGCACACTGGTGGAAGTCTACGCCACGACGCTGCACTACGCGCCCTGCCATGTGGACGCAGCCAAGGGCTTCCGCGTGCTGGTCGCCCTGCCCAAAGGCACCAATACCGCAAAGCCCGCCATCAAGAATGACGGCGGCGATGACCCGCAGCTGTGGGCCTGCAACAAGTGGCTGCTCGCCCATCCCGACAGCGCCGAGGCCAAGGCCGGGGCGTATGTCGGATTGGTTGGGGAAAATATCCACATTTGATTCTTGCCGCGCCGTAGGGGCCGGACATGTCCGGCCCTGTACATACAAACCACAACCCATTCACGGGCAGCAAACGCAATGCTGCGGGGCGGGCATGCCCGCCCCCTACAGAGCATCACATAAAAGGAGGAAACCACCATGAAATCATCCAACATCCCCGAGGTCAAGCTCGGCATCATTGCCGTCAGCCGTGACTGTTTTCCCATCGCCCTGAGCGAGAAGCGCCGCGCTGCCATCTCTGCCGCCTGCGCCGCCAAGGGCACTGATCTGTACGAGTGCAAGACCACTGTCGAGAACGAGCACGACATGCAAAAAGCCGTGGCCGAAGTCACCGCCGCAGGCTGCAATGCGCTGACCGTATTCCTCGGCAACTTCGGCCCCGAAACGCCCGAAACGCTGATTGCCAAGCACTTTGACGGCCCCTGCATGTTCGTAGCGGCAGCCGAGGGCGACGGCGATATGATCAATGGCCGCGGAGATGCGTACTGTGGTATGCTGAACTGCTCCTACAATCTCGGCATGCGCCATCTGAAGGGCTATATTCCCGAGTATCCCGTCGGCACGGCGGAGGAAATTGCCGACAAAATCGCCGAGTTTGTGCCGATTGCCCGCACCATTCTGGGCGTGCGTGATTTGAAAATCATCACCTTCGGCCCGCGCCCGCAGGACTTCTTCGCCTGCAATGCCCCCATCAAGGGGCTGTATGAGCTGGGTGTTGAGATCGAGGAAAACTCCGAGCTTGACCTGCTCGTTTCCTACAAAGAGCATGCGGGCGACCCGCGCATCGCGGACGTCTGCGCCGACATGGCCGCCGAGATGGGCGAAGGGCACTATTACCCCGACCTGCTGACCCGCATGGCGCAGTTTGAGCTGACCCTGCTCGACTGGGCCGAGAACCACAAGGGCAGCAAAAAGTATGTTGCCTTTGCCGATAAGTGCTGGCCCGCTTTCCCGTCGCAGTTCGGGTTTGAGCCTTGCTATGTCAACTCCCGCCTTGCCAGCCGCGGCATCCCCGTGGCCTGCGAGGTCGATATTTACGGTGCCCTGTCCGAGTACATCGGCATGTGTGCGTCCGGCGACACCGTCACCCTGCTGGACATCAACAACAGCGTACCCAAGTACATTTATGATGAGGACATCACCGGCAAGTTCAATTACAAGCTGACCGATACCTTCATGGGCTTCCACTGCGGCAACACGCCATCCTGCAAGATGTGCAGTGACCGCGCCGTCAAGTACCAGCTCATCCAGCACCGCCTGCTGGAGCCCGCCGGCAGCGACCCCGATTTCACCCGCGGCACGCTGGAAGGCGACATCGCGCCGTCCGACATCACGTTCTACCGTTTGCAGTGCGACAGCGAAGGCCAGCTGCGCGCCTACATCGCTCAGGGTGAAATTTTACCCGTTGCAACGCGGTCTTTCGGCGGCATCGCCATCTTCGCCATTCCCGAGATGGGCCGTTTCTACCGCCATGTCCTGATTCAGAAGTGCTACCCGCACCACGGTGCCGTTGCCTTCGGTCACTATGGCAAGACGCTGTTTGAAGTGTTCAAGTTCCTCGGCATTGCGGACATTGCCTACAACCAGCCCAAGAGCCTGCCGTATCCCACAGAAAATCCGTTTGCATAATAATAAGGGAAGGTAAAGAAGAGCTGCGTATGAATCAGCAAGGATCGCAGGAAGATTGACGCTTACCGGCGTGCCAGCAACTATCCGGCAACCGGTCAGCTCTATCTGCCGGATAACCCCCTGCTGCGCCGCCCGCTGAAGCGTGAGGACGTCAAGCGCAAGCTCATCGCCCACAAGAACTGCATCCACGAGATCGGTCAGGATATGCCCGAAATTTTGGATCGGAAGTGGCATCTGCCGGAGAAGGTCTACACTTTTTAATTAAAAATCAAGCCGAAACCTGATTATCCCTTGAAAACACTGTATCCACGGGCATTTCAGACAGGTCAAAACCACCTCATTTACTACGATTTTACTACTGTTGAGTGAGCCTTGACACGCTGAAAGACCACGAAATGCCGAGATATGGGTACAGCACCCGTCAATCGGGGCCTCCGCCCCGTGACCATATAACTGAATACAGACCGGCCATCTGCCGGGGCAACGCCATGGGTAACACAAACCTGTGGCGTTTTTTTATGCCCTGCTGGGGCACGCAGGAACTATTGAAAAAACTGCTGGAACGGGAGAAGCCGGAAACCCCTTAGTTTACTAAGGGCGCAATTATACACCACCCAGAGGTTGGTGCATTGCGTTCTCCGAAGGCTCCTCGCCGGAGGGCTGTGATTTTCCGCAGTCATGGTCTGCTCCAAATCATACAGGGGACGCTACGCTTCCCCTGCGCTGGCTGCCGCCAGCTACCCTTTTGTGGACTTGCCATCTGGGGACACCTTGCGTTGCAAGCTGTTCCCAGCCGATAAGTTTCATAAAATATAATGCAAATGGAAAGCTAACTTGACATAAAAGAACTATGTGATATAATGGAAGCATGGAAAGTTAACTTTCCATAAGAGAGGAGGATGACATGAAAAATCGCCTGGAAGAATTACGAAAGCAACGAGGCATAAAGCAAGAAGATTTAGCAAATGCATTGGAAGTATCACGACAGACCATCGGCTCTTTGGAAAACGGACGCTATAACCCATCTATTCAGTTGGCATTTAAGATTGCCAGATATTTCAACATGAGTATTGAAGAAATTTTTATTTACGAGGAGGATTGATTATGAAAAAAAGGTTGTTGATTTTAATGACAGTTACAGGAATGATTATTCTACTGGGAGGATTGCTAACATACGGTTTGGGAGTACATGAAATAATACCTGTGCCACGTCCCGACTTAATAGTAGTAGGTACATCTCTCATTGGAATTTTGCTGATTGTATCTGGTGTGTGCGACTTGTTCGTTAAGAAAACCAAAGAAATGGAAATAGAGGAAAATGACGAGAGAAATATTTCGCTTAGTAATGCTGCTATGGCAAGTGGCTTCAAGGTAATGAATGTTACGATTGCTGTTTCTATTTTTGCTTTGATTTTCACCGGATATATGACAGTAGTCCCATGTTTCACTATTATTGGGGCTTATGCTATTGGACAAATTGTATTTATTGTGCGACTTTGGTACTTGCACAAAACTATGTAAATGTATTACTAAATACCCGCCGCCCCCAGCGGCACAACAAGCAGGAAATCTGAAAAGGTATCCTGCTTTTTCTATGTCCAAAAACGGAAAGGAGGAACACAAAATGCCCTGTCCACACAACGAAATCTCTATTGTGCAGCGCAGCCACCGCCAGTCTGCGGTTGCCGCCGCTGCTTACCAGAGCGGCGAAAAGCTGTTCTGTGAATATGACCAGGAAGTAAAA
>OMFO01000255.1_pt1 | contig 36900 bp, 36 predicted proteins | sample 1645611 | NCBI WGS metagenome assembly OMFO01 (sample SAMEA103958147, study PRJEB25191) | human gut metagenome | biome: human-associated habitat [ENVO:00009003]; feature: intestine environment [ENVO:2100002]; material: feces | place: Germany | collected 2013/2015
CCACGACCCGGTCACGACGACCGATGAGCTCATCCCGTCCGGCGAGACGTCGTCCTACCGTTCGAATCCGCTGCGTCTGGCCGAGTTTACGCTCAGCCGCCGCGTGCCGGAATATGTCGCCCATGCGAAGGACATCGCCGCGCAGGAGGCCGAGCGGCGCGAGGGCAAGCTGCCGGAGCACCTGAAGGCTGTTCTGTCTGCCGTCGGCGACGCTGCCGCACTGGCCGGAACGACGCAGTTCGGCTCCGCCGTCTTCGCCAACAAGCCCGGCGACGGCTCTGCCCGCGAGCAGGCCGCCTCCTGTCAGAAGGTCCTGGGCGGCTTCGCCAACATCTGCTACAGCTATGCGACGAAGCGCTATCGTTCGAACTGCATCAACTGGGGCATCCTGCCGTTCACGATCGACGAGGGCACCCCGTTTGACTATGCCGACGGCGACTGCGTGTTCGTCCCGGACGTCCGCCGCGCCGTGGAGGAGGCCCGCGAGGATATCCCCGCGAAGGTCATCCGCAAGGACGGCTCCGTTGAGGACCTGATGCTGCATATCCGCGGCCTGACGCAGGATGAGCGCGAGATCATTCTGGACGGCTGCCTGATGAATTATTACGCCGCGCGCATCGCGGACTGAATCCATAACATTCATAACTGACAGGAGGAGCAACAGCGTGGAAAAGATCAAAATGACGACCCCTCTGGTGGAGATGGACGGCGACGAAATGACCCGCATCCTGTGGCAGATGATCAAGGACCAGCTGATCCTGCCCTTTGTGGACCTGAAAACCGAGTATTATGACCTGGGCCTGCTGCACCGCAACGAGACCCAGGATCAGGTCACCGTGGACGCCGCCAACGCCACCCGCCGCCTGGGCGTGGCCGTGAAGTGCGCCACCATCACCCCCAACAAGCAGCGCATGGAGGAATATCCCCAGCTGACCCAGATGTGGAAAAGCCCCAACGGCACCATCCGCTCCATCCTGGACGGCACCGTGTTCCGTGCCCCCATCCTCATCGACAGCATCCACCCGGTGGTGAAGAACTGGAAAAAGCCCATCACCATCGCCCGTCACGCCTACGGCGACGTGTATAAGAGCGTGGATCTGTACACCACCGAGCCCGGCGAGTGCACCATGACCTTCAAGGGCCAGAGCGGCGAGGAAAAGACCCTGCTGGTGCAGAAGGTGGACGGTCCCGCCGTGTGGCAGGGCGCCCACAACAAGGAAAAGAGCATCCGCTCCTTCGCCCGGGCCTGCTTCCAGTACGCCATCGACACCAAGCAGGACCTGTGGTTCTCCACCAAGGACACCATCGCCAAGGTCTATGACGGCGAGTTCAAGAAGGTGTTCGAGGAGGAGTTTGAAAGCTACAAAGCTAAGTTCGACGAACTGGGCATCACCTATTTCTATACCCTCATCGACGACGCCGTGGCCCGGGTCATCCGCAGCCAGGGCGGGTTCATCTGGGCCTGCAAGAACTATGACGGCGACGTCATGAGCGACATGGTGTCCACCGCCTTCGGAAGCCTGGCTATGATGACCTCCGTTCTGGTGTCCCCCGACGGCACCACCGAGTATGAGGCCGCCCACGGCACCGTCACCAAGCACTACTACAAGCACCTGAAGGGCGAGCAGACCTCCACCAACCCCATGGCCACCATCTTCGCCTGGTCCGGCGCTCTGCGCAAGCGGGGCCAGCTGGACGGCCTGACTGACCTGGCCGCCTTTGCCGACAAGCTGGAGGCCGCCTGCTTCGAGACCCTGGGCGACGGCATCATGACCAAGGACCTGGTGGGCCTGGTGGACGAGGGCACCCCCGTCACCGCCGTCAACAGCAGCGAATTCATCGGCGCGATCCACGACCGTCTGGCCGCGAAGCTGTAAAAAAGGGAGGCAGAGAAATGAACCTGCTCATCACCGCCACCGCCGGCACCATGGAGTCCAACGACATCATGGTCACTCTGGAGCCCGCCCAGTCCGGCGGCATCCAGATCAGCCTGACCAGCAACGTTCTTCAGCAGTTCGGCCGCCAGATCGAGGCCGTCATCCGGGACACCCTGACCCACTACGGCATTGAGAATGCCGAGGTCACCGCCGTGGACAAGGGCGCCCTGGACTGCACCGTCCGGGCCCGGGTCACCGCCGCCATTTTCCGGTCCGCCCAGTCCGACGCCTATGAATGGGAGGTCAAATAACATGTATGTGAAAGACAGACTGCGCCGCAGTATGATGTTCGTGCCCGGCAACAACCCCGGCATGATCCGCGACGCCCATATCTACGGGGCCGACTCCATCATGTTCGACCTGGAGGACTCCGTGGCCTATACCGAAAAGGACACCGCCCGCTTCCTGGTGTATAACGCCCTGAAGACCCTGCACTTCGGCTCCAAGGAGACCGTGGTCCGCATCAACGACCTGAGCAGCGGCCTGGGTATCAAGGACCTGGAGGCCGTGGTCCGGGCCGGGGTCCAGGTGGTGCGCCTGCCCAAAACCGACAGCGCCCAGGACGTTATCGACTGCGAGCGGGAGATCCAGCGCATCGAGCAGGAGTCCGGGATCCCCGTGGGCACCACCGGCATGATGGCCGCCATTGAAAGCGCCAACGGCGTGCTTCACGCCGCCGAGATCGCCCACGCCAGCGACCGCCTCATCGGCATCGCCCTGGGAGCCGAGGACTATGTCACCGACCTGAAAACCACCCGCTCCGACGGCATCGAGCTGCTGTTTGCCCGCTGCATGATCCTCAACGCCGCCCGCTCCGCCGGTATCGCCGCCCTGGATACGGTGTATTCCGACGTCAACAACGAGGAGGGCTTCATCGCCGAGGCCACCCTCATCAAGAAGCTGGGCTTCGACGGCAAGTCCGTGATCAATCCCCGCCAGATCGAGCCTCTGCACCATGTGTTCATGCCCAGCGAGAAGGACCTGAACAAGGCCCGGGCCATTATGGACGCCATCGCCGAGGCCAACGCCCGGGGCAGCGGCGTGGCCAGCCTCAAGGGCAAGATGATCGACAAGCCCGTGGTCACCCGGGCCAAGCGCCTGCTGGACCTGTACGAGGCCGGCAGCAAGATCGACGAAGTGGAGGAGATTTGACATGATCGAGCTTGAAAAGATCCCGCATATCCACGAGATCAGCAACCACGGGCCGTACCACGGCGCACGGGAGAAGAACACCGCCACCTTCCAGGCCCGCTCCACCCGTCAGAACAAGCTGGTGCCCTCCCTGGAGGAGGCCATCCGCCGCACCGGCCTGAAGGACGGCATGACCATCAGCTTCCACCACCACTTCCGCAACGGCGACCACATCATCAACACCGTGGTGGATAAGCTGGCAGAAATGGGCTATAAAAACCTGACCCTGGCGGCCAGCTCCCTGGCCGCGGTCCACGCCCCCCTGATCCGCCACATCCAGAACGGCGTCATCACCCATATCGAGACCTCCGGTATGCGGGGCGAGCTGGCCGAGCAGGTGTCCCGGGGCCTCATCGACTGCCCGGTGGTGTTCCGGTCCCACGGCGGCCGGGCCAGCGCCATCCGCTCCGGCGACCTGCACATTGACGTGGCCTTCCTGGGCGCCCCCTCCTGCGACCCCTACGGCAACGCCAACGGCTACAGCCGGGACGACGAGGACGGCATCGCCTGCGGCTCCCTGGGCTATGCCCGCACCGACGCCACCTATGCCGACAACGTCATCGTCATTACCAACCACCTGGTGGCCTATCCCAACGCCCCCTGGGCCATCCCCGAGTTCGAGGTGGACTATGTGGTCATGACCGACGACATCGGTGACCCCAAGGGCATCATGTCCGGGGCCACCCGCTATACCAAGGACCCCAAGGAGCTGCTGATCGCCAAAACCGCCGCCAACGTCATCGAGGCCGCCGGTTATCTGTACGACGGCTTCTCCATGCAGATGGGCTCCGGCGGCGCGTCCCTGGCCACCGCCCGGTTCCTGCGCCAGAAGATGATCGACCAGAACATCCACTGCCGCTTCGCCCTGGGCGGCATCACCGGCCAGATCGCCGCCATGCACGAGGAGGGCCTCATCGACCGCATCCTGGACGTGCAGAGCTTCGACCTGGACGCCGCCAAGAGCCTGAAAAACAACCACTTCCACCACCAGATCAGCGCCAGCTACTACGCCAGCCACATGGTGGCCGCCGCCGTGGACCAGCTGGACTTCGTGATCCTCTCCGCCCTGGAGATCGACACCGACTTCAACGTCAACGTCCTCACCGGCTCCGACGGCGTCATCCGCGGCGCCATCGGCGGCCATCCCGACACGGCGGAGGGTGCCAGCCTCTCCGTGGTGGTGGCTCCCCTGACCCGGGGCCGCATTCCCACCATCGTCAAGCGCGTCAACACCGTGGTCACCCCCGGCGACGTGGTGGACGTGGTGGTCACCGACCAGGGCATCGCCGTGAATCCCCGGCGGCCCGACGTGAAGGAAAAGCTGGAAAAGGCCGGCCTGCACGTGTTCACCATCGAACAGCTCCAGAAGCGGGCCGAGAAGCTCGTGGGCGTGCCCGATCCCATCCGCTATAAGGACCGCATCGTGGGCGTGGTCATGTACCGCGACAACACCATCATCGACGTGATCCGCCAGATCGACGAGGATGCCTGATCTGCGTATTGTAACGGCGCTGCCCCAGTCCCTGCGCCCGGCGTATGAGGCCCTGCTGGCCTCCGCCGGGCTGCGGGACGAGGGAGACGCCGACTGCACGGCCCTGCTGTCGTCCGGCGGCGGGGCCCTGCTGGCCTGCGGGTCCGTCAGCGGCCGGGTCCTCAAGCAGATCGCCGTGGCCCCCTGGGCCGAGGGCGACGGGGCCTGCGCCCGGATCATCACCGCCCTGCTGGAGGAGTCCGCCCGGCGGGGCGTGGCCCACCCGTTTCTGTATACCAAGCCGAAAAATGCCCGCCTGTTCCGCAGTCTGGGCTTCTTCCCGGTGGCGGAAACGGCGGACATGCTGATGATGGAGCACCGCCGGGGCGGCGTGGAGCGGTACATTGCCTCCCTTCCGGCGTATGACGGCGAAAGCGGGGCCGTGGTGTGCCACGCCAACCCCTTCACCCGGGGCCACCGGCACCTGGTGGAATATGCCGCCGCCCGCTGTCCCCACCTGTATGTGTTCGTCCTCAGCGAGGAGACCGGGGATTTCCCGGCGGCGGACCGGCTGGAGCTGGTGCGCCGGGGCACGGCGGACCTTCCCAACGTGGACGTGGTCCCCGGCGGGGACTATATCATCTCCCGGGCCACCTTCCCCGCCTATTTCCTCCAGGGCGACCCGGAGCAGGCCCGGTGCGACCTGGAGCTGACCCTGTTCGGAAAGCGCATCGCCCCGGCCCTGGGCATCACCCGGCGGTTCGTGGGCCAGGAGCCCTACTCCCCGGTGACGGCCCGTTATAACCAGCGGATGCAGGCCCTGCTGCCCCAGTGGGGCATTCGCGTGGAAGAAATCCCCCGGCTGGAGGGCATCAGCGCCAGCCGGGTGCGTCAGCTGCTGCGCCAGGGCCGCCTGGCGGAGCTCCAACCCCTGGTGCCGGAGACGACCTATGCATACTGTCGAGATCACTTTGGAGCAGGTGCTCCTTGCCCGTGACCGCCGGGTCCTGCGCCAGCGGGAGCTGGCCGCCCGATACGGCGGGACCCTGCTGTCCTTTACCATGAACATCGCCGGTCCCGTGAAGGACGCCCCCCTGGTCCGCCTGGCCTTTCAGGCGGGCCTTGCGGCGCTGGACCGGGACCTGGGAAAGCCGGTGCACCGGGAGCTCATCCAGGCCTCCACCGGCCCTGAGGCCCTGCTGGTCTATGACCGCCCGGCCCCCTGGGTGAAGGAGCGCTGCCTTCTGCTGGAGGAGCGGGAGGCGGTGGGCCGCCTGTATGACCTGGACGTGCTGTCCCCGGAGGGGGAGAAGCTGTCCCGGCCCCAGAGCCGCCGGTGCCTGATCTGCGGCGGGCCTGTGACGGTGTGCTCCCGCAGCCGGGCCCACGGTCTGCCTGCCATCCGGGCAAGGACCCGGGACATCCTGGCGGACTTTGCCGCCGGGCACCTGTCCGCCCTGGCCCGGCAGGCCCTGGAGGACGAGGTGGACCTGACCCCCAAGCCCGGCCTGGTGGACCGGCGCAACACCGGGGCCCATGACGACATGGACCGCCCCCTGTTTCACCGCAGCGCCGGGGCCTTGGCGCCGTATTTCCGGCAGTTTGCCGCCCGGGGCATGGCCGGGGCCTCGCCCCGGGAGCTGCAAAGCCTGGGCCGGGAGGCGGAGCATGCCATGCTGGCCGCCACCGGCGGCGTCAACACCCACAAGGGGGCGCTGTACAGCTTCGCCCTGCTGCTGTCGGCCCTGGGCCGGTGCCTGGCGGAGGGCGGCGACCCCTTTGACACCGCCGCCGCCATAGCCGCGGCACTGCCTCCGGCGGAAAACACCCACGGCAGCGCCGTCCGGGCTCAGTGCGGCGGCGTCCGGCAGGAGGCCGTGTCCGGCTTCCCCACCGCCCGGCATATGCGGGGGCTTCTGGAGAGCGCCGGGCCGCTGTCGGCCCTGGTGTGGGCCATGTCACGGCTGGACGACAGCACCCTGGTCTATCGGGACGGCCCCCAGGGGCTGGCCTATGTCCGCCGGAGGGCGGCGGAGCTGCTGCGACTACCGGAGGAGGCCCTGCCCCCGGCGCTGGAGGCCCTGGACGATGATCTGATGGCCCGGCGCCTGAGCCCCGGCGGCAGCGCCGATCTGCTGGCCCTGGCCCTGTTCCTCCGCGCCGCCGCCCCGGAGACCTGGCTGTAAAGCGCAAAAATCATCCCCGGAAAGCTATACTTTCCGGGGATGATTTTTTCACACGGCAGCGGTCTCCTGAGACGGTTCCTTGGCGGGCTCCTCCTGGCAGAAGGGATACTCCAGCATCCGGGGCAGGCGCATATACCGCCGGAAGTCGTTGCAGAAGGCGGCGTACTCATACCCGGTGCAGATGCGCTCGTCCATCACCACGCCGATGGGCATCATCTTCTTGGTCAGGTCGCCGGATATGTAGTTGGGCACAGGCTTGCCCATGCACACGAACACGCTGGTGGTGCCGAATTCATAGCAGTGGTGGTGGATATAGCTGGTCTTGATGGAGGCCAGGTTGGTGATGAACATGCTGGTGTGGAAGGGGGACAGATCGATGATCTTCCGGGGCAGCAGGCCGTGCTTGTCCAGGTGATAGGCCAGCCACACCACAAATTTCGGCAGCCCCGGCACGGAGAACATGAACCTGGCAAATTTGTCGGTGCTGTTGGACTGATGCTCCGCCTTGTTGGCGTCGATGGCGTCCTTAATCTTCTGGTTCACGGTGAACACCGTGTCGTTCTCGTCCAGATACACCTTCAGCGTGGTCTCGTTGACCACCCCGTCGGCCTGCTTTTTCAGGATCACGAAGGATACGCAGAAGTGGTTGCGGCGATAAATGCGGCCGTTCATCACAAAATAATTGAGCTTTGGATTGCGCAGCACCGCCTTGTAATAGGCGGAGATGATGACGCTCATATGGTTCAGCCGGACTCCGGCCCGGCGGTGGGTGCGGATAAAGTCCTTGATGACCTCCTCGTCGATGTTCTCGGTAACGGAGTTCCATGCGTCGTAGCGCTTGGGCATGATATAGGGGATGGCCGCCACCAGCGGCGGCAGATCCTTTACGCGGGTTCCATCAGGGCGCATTGCGTTGCCCTCCTCTTTTGTCAGATAAAGCTATTATACGGCATCTTTACGGGGATTGCAAGACAGAATGCCCGGTGTCCTGCCAGCTTTTGAAAAAGCCTCGCAGAGTTTGCCGCCCGCAGGCGGCAAATCAAATGCAATCCGTTTTTTGCGGCGGCGCCCCCCAAGGGGACTTCCGTTGGGCGTGTACGTCGCAAAAAACACTTCTCAGTCTGCAAGTGTGGAATTTGTTCGCTTTCAGCGAACAAATTATGCGCGCAGCAGACTGCAAGCCTTTTATCCCCAAAGGGCTTGCCCTTTGGGGATAAAAAGAAAAGCACGGCCGAAGCCGTGCTTTTCCGGTTAAATCGGTTGTTTACTTGCCCATGGGGGCGCCGCAGTGGGGGCAGAAGTTGCTGTCGGACACAGTGCCGCAGACGGAGCAGGTCTTGGCGTCGCCGGACTCCTCCTGGGGCTCCTGGTCCTGGGTTTCCTCCTTGCGCTTGGCGGCCTCCAGCTGGGCGATCTTCTCCTTGGAGGCGTTGACGGCGGCCACGACGTCCTTCACGGCGTCGGGCAGCTCACCCTGAAACTCGGAGACGAACCACTCGCCGATGGCCCGATAGTTCTTCTCGATCTCCCGCTGCTCGGAGAGAATTTCCATGTTCATCTTGGCGGCGTCGGTGGCAGCCTTGGCCTTCTCGGTGGCGGTCTCCGCCAGATCCTTGGCCTTTTCGGCAGCCGCACCGGCCACCAGCTGGGCCTTCTTGGTCAGTTCATCAAAAAATGCCATAGCAATGATCTCCTTTCAGATTCTGAAATTCTTAATTAGGGTCATTATACACCAGGGTGGGCGGTTTTGTCAATGCTCGATCCAGTCGGAGGCACGGGACACGGCGCGCTTCCACAGGCGATAGTCCCGGTCGCAGTCCGCCTGGGGCCGCAGGGGTTCAAACACCCGCTGGCTCCGGCGCAGACGGGTCAGCTCCTCCAGATCGCTCCACACGCCGCAGCTGAGGCCCGCCAGGGCCGCCGCGCCGAAGGCGGTGGTCTCCACCATCCGGGGCCGGTCCACGGGGATGCGCAGCAGATCCGCCTGCAGCTGCATGAGAATGTCCGACACGCTGGCCCCGCCGTCCACCCGCAGGGCGGTGATGTCGCACCCGGCGTCCTGCCGCATGGCCAGCATCAGGTCCGTCACCTGATAGGCGATGCACTCCAGCACCGCCCGGGCGATGTGGGCCCGGCCCGTGCCCCGGGTGACGCCCAGAATGGCCCCCCGGGCGTACATATCCCAATACGGCGCCCCCAGGCCGGTGAAGGCCGGGACCACCACCACGCCGCCGGAGTCCTCCACGGACTCCGCCAGACGGTCACACTCCGGGGCGGAGTCGATCAGGTGCAGCTCGTCCCGCAGCCACTGGATGGTGCTGCCGCCGTTGAAAACGCTGCCCTCCAGGGCGTAGGCCGTGCGGCCCTCCACCTGCCAGGCCACAGACGTCACCAGCCCCGCCCGGCTGCGGACGGGCTTTTCCCCCACGTTCATCAGGGTGAAGCAGCCGGTGCCGTATGTATTCTTGGCCTCGCCCGGGCGGAAGCAGGTCTGGCCGAACAGGGCGGCCTGCTGGTCCCCTGCCGCGCCGCACACCGGCACCCCCGCCAGCTTTTCCAGGCCCGGGATGCCTTTTTTCACCAGGCCGTATACCTGACTATTGGCCACGGGCAGGGGCAGAATAGACATGGGTATCTCCAGCAGCTCGCACAGCTCCGCGTCCCAGCACAGCCGGTGGATATCAAAGAGCATGGTCCGGGAGGCGTTGGAGTAGTCCGTGACGTGGGAGCCGGTCAGCTGCCAGATGAGCCACGTTTCCACCGTGCCGAACAGCAACTCTCCCCGGTCCGCCTTTTCCCGGGCGCCGGGGACGTTGTCCAGCACCCAGCGGATCTTGGTGGCGGAGAAATACGCGTCGATCAGCAGGCCGGTGGCGGACTGGATGCGCTCCTCCAGCCCCCGGCGCTTCAGCTCCTCGCAGAACTCCGCCGTCCGGCGGCACTGCCAGACGATGGCGTTGTATACCGGCCGGCCGGTGGTCTTGTCCCAGAGGATGGTGGTCTCCCGCTGGTTGGTGACGCCGATGCCGGCCACCTCCCCCTCCAGCCCGGCTGCGGCCTGGGCCGCCGCGCGGCGCTCCGTCTCCCAGATCTCCATGGGGTCATGCTCTACCCAACCGGGCTGGGGATAGAGCTGGCGGAAGGGAAACTGGGCCTTGGACACAATGTCGCCCCGGCGGTCAAACACGATGGCCCGGGAGCTGGTGGTCCCCTGGTCCAGCGCCAGAATATAGGTTCCCATAGAAGTCTCCTCTTTCTTTTTGTTTCAGAGTATGCTAATATAGGGTATTATAACACAGAAAGGACAGGATTACCATGACGGATTTCCAGGAATTTACCTTTCTTTCCAGCGACGGCCATACCCGGCTTCACGGGGCACAGTGGACCCCGGCGGACCGGGAGCCCATTGCCGTTTTACAGATCGCCCACGGCGTGGCGGAGCACATCCTGCGGTATGACGATTTTGCCCGGTATCTCAATGATCGGGGCATCCTGGTGGCGGGACACGACCACCTGGGCCACGGCAAGTCCCTGCCGGAGGGCGGCACGCCGGTGTATTTCGGCGACGGCAGCACCTGGGAGACGGTGGTGGACGACATCCACCTGCTCCATGACCGGCTGCGGGAGCAGTACCCGGATCTGCCCATCCTGCTGATGGGCCACAGCATGGGGTCGTTCCTGTCCCGGTCGTACCTGATCCGCTATCCCGGCACGGTGGACGCCGCCATCATCATGGGCACCGGCTGGCAGCCGGAGATGACCATCCGGGGCGGCCTGCTGCTGGCGGGAATTCTGTCCGGGCTCAAGGGGCCGGACGCCGTCAGCAAGATGGTGACCAATATGGCCTTCGGGGCCTATAACAAGGCCTTCGGCGACAAGCCCCGGACCCCCAACGACTGGCTGTCCGCCGACACGGACAACGTGGACCGGTATATGGCGGACCCCCTGTGCGGCGCGGACGCCACGGTGGGCCTGTTCCGCCAGATGCTGCGGGGGCTGCGGTTCAACCAGACCCCCGGGAATATCGACCGGATGGACAAAAACGCCCCCATCCTGCTGATCGCCGGGCAGGACGACCCGGTGGGCGATATGGGGGCCGGTGTCCGGCGGACCCACGACGCCTTCAAGCGGGCGGGGATCAGGGACGTGACCCTGAAGCTGTATCCCGGCCTGCGGCATGAAATTCTCAACGAGGCCGCCATGCGGGACACGGTGTACGGCGACATCGGGGCCTGGCTGGACCGGGTGCTGGGCTAACGCAGAGACGCCAGCAGGTTGGGCAGGCCCAGCAGGTCCACGTTGTGGGTCCGGCGCAGCAGGCGGACGGTGAAGAAGCTGTCCGCCGTCAGCACCAGCAGCAGGGCCAGTCCCGCCCCGGCGGGGGCGTGCAGGGCGATGGGGTGCAGCAGGGGCTGCACCTGCCGGAGGGCGAAGGCCGTCAACGGACCCCATATCACCGCAAAGGGCACGCAGACCCGGCGATTCAGGTCCATGTGGGTGCCGGAATAGTCCCAGAACATGACCCCCAGCAGCTTGTCATAGAGGAAGTGCACGGCGTATTCCACGGCGGTGGCCGTGAGGCCGCCGTAAAAGGCCAGGCGGAGGAAGCCCCGGGTCAGGTCGGCGGGCAGGTGCAGCACCGCCAGCATGGCCAGGCCGTACACCGGGCACAGGGGCAGCAGGAGAAAGCACTTGCGCACCTGATGCCGGGCCCCGGTGACGGCGGCGAAGATTTTTTCCAGCAGATATCCCAGAAAGCTATACAGACAAAACAGCCACAGCCAGTACACGGCGACGCCTCCCTTCCCCCTCATTCTGCCCCGGGAGAGCTGCCGCGATACCCGGGCAAAGGCGGGGAAAGGGAGGAAAGATATGGACCAGTGGGAGCAGCTGCGGCAGCAGTGCATGAGCTGCCGGGCCTGCGGCCTGGCGGATACCCGGACCAACGTGGTGTTCGGGGTGGGGTCCCCCACGGCGGAGGTGCTGCTGGTGGGCGAGGCCCCCGGGGCCAGCGAGGACCAGCAGGGCGAGCCCTTTGTGGGAGCCGCCGGGAAGCTGCTGGACGATATGCTGGCCATGATCGGCCTGCGGCGGCAGGAAATCTACATCACCAACAGCGTCAAGTGCCGCCCGCCCAAAAACCGGGACCCTCTGAACACCGAAAAGGACGCCTGCGCCGGATTTCTGCGGCGGCAGCTGGAGTTGATGCAGCCGAAGATCCTGGTGTGCCTGGGACGCATCAGCGCGGCGGAGATCATCAAGCCGGATTTTAAGATCACCCAGGAACACGGGCAGTTTTTTGAGAAAAACGGCATGTGGATGACGGCCCTGTATCACCCGGCGGCCCTGCTGCGGGACCCGGGCAAGAAGCCGGAGACCTTCCAGGACCTGAAGCGCCTGCAGGCCAAGATCCGGGAGGTCTGCACCCGGACGCCCATGGAATTTGCATAATCGTGAAAGAGGCCCCCGTTTTCGCTGAGCGAAAACGGGGGCCTCTTTGACTGTCTCAAATCAGGGCTCCATATTGCGGATCTCCTCCAGCAGGGCGTCCAGGCTGTCGCGATCCAGGGTCTGGGGCTTGTCCTCCGGCTCCTCCGGGGCTTCCTCCGGCGTTTGGGGAGTGGGTTCCGGTTCCGGCACAGGCTCCGGTTCAGCCGGGACTTCCTCGCTTACCGGGGCCTCCGGCTCCTCAGCCGGGGCATCCTCCTCCGGCGGCGTGACAGCCTCCGGGGCGGGGGCTTCCTCCGCCGGGACGCTTTCCGGCACGATCACCGGGGGAACCGGCGTCTCCTCCGAAGCGGCGGGGGCTTCCTCCGGCTCCGGTACAGGTTCCGGCACAGACTCCGGCGTTTCCGGTACAGATTCCGGCTCCGCCGGGGACTGGGGCGGCTCCATCTGGGCCGGATGGTCCGGCAGACGGCGGCGGCTGCGGGCAATGCCCACGGCCCGGCCGATAAAGAACAGCAGCACCAGCAGAATCACCAGACCGGCGGCCAGAATGGCGTACATGGGGAGCCAGCGGTTCAGGGGCAGGTCCACCGGGGCGCACAGGGCCGTCCACAGGGCCCGGAAGGGGCCGGTCTGGGTCTGGGGCTCCTCCGGAGAGGGATCCTCCGGCTCCGGCTGGCCGATCTGGGGCAGGGTACCAGCAAAGGCCGGCATCCGCACCACATGGACCGTATAGTCCCGGGTGGCGCCGTCCTCGGCGGTGCAGGTGACGGTCAGCAGGTTGTCGCCCTCCTTCAGGGACGCATCGGGCTGGGTGACGCCCAGGGCCTTGCTGTCCTTGGCGGTGGCGGAAAGGGAGATCTTGGAGGTCTCATAGGGGACATACACGGCGTATTCCGTGATTTCCGGGGAAAAGGCCGGGGACAGCTGCCCCGTGGAGGGGGTCAGCTCCGACAGGGACGCGTCGCTGCTGAGGGTCACGTTGGGGTCCGGCTGCCGGGTGACAGAGATGGTGTATCGCCGGGAGGCCCCGTTGGCTGCGGTGACCGTCAGCACCACCGTGTTGACGCCCACGGACAGCTGGTTGCCGCTGACGGATACATCGGCCCCGCCATCGGCGGCCCGGTAATCCAGGGGCAACCGGGACACGTCATAGGGTACGGTGACGCTGTATTCCGTGGTTCCGGCGGAGAAGGCCGGAGACAGGGCATAGTCCCCGCAGGACAGGCCCGCCAGATTGGCGTTGCCGGAGGGGGGCGCGGCCACGCTGGCCGCCCAGGACGCGTCGTTCAGGGACTGGTCGCTGTTGCCGTCGGTGGCCACGATGTCGGTGATGGTGGCGCTGACCCGGGTCCCGGCGGCCACGCCGGACTTCACCTGGAAGGTGACGGCCAGCACAGCGGCGCTGCCGGTGATGGGATTGGACAGGGACTGGTCATAGGCCAGCAGGTTGCCGCCGCTCATATCCACAGACCAGCTGGAGCCCACCAGCTGGCGGGTGCCGGTAAGGGTCAGGGCGCTGCTGTCGTAGTGCAGCACGGCGGTGATGCCCTGGATGTTGGAGCCGCTGACGGTGAAGGTGACGGTGACGCTGTCACCGGCCCGGACGCTGCCGGAGCCGGAGAAGCTGGCCCCGGCGGCCTCCGCCGTTACCGGAGCCAGGCCCCACAGCAGCAGCGCCGCCAGCAGGCCCGCCAGGACGGATGAAATTCTCTTTCTCATGGGTCAAGCCCTCCTGCTCAGTTGGGTTGGATGGTGCCCCGGCCCAGCAGATACGCCTGCAGCCGGATCATGTCGGTGATGGTGACCTGGCCGTCGCCGTTCAGGTCCGCCGCCTGAAGGGCAGCGCCGGTGAGGGTGTTTTTGCCCAGCAGATGGGCCTGCAGCCGGACCATATCGGTGATGGTGACCCGGCCGTCGCCGCTGAGGTCGCCGGTGACCACGGTGGTCAGGGTCTGGAGGGTCTGGCCGTCCCGGGCATAGGTGACGGCCATGCCGGTGCCCACGGGGCCCTCACCCTGGACCGGCAGGGTGATGTAGTCGCTGGGGGACAGGCCCGCCAGCAGCTGCCGGGCGGTGGTGCCCACGGGGATGGCCCGCAGATAGCCGCCGGCGATGCGGTAGGCCCCGGTGGTGATCTCCTGGGGATAGCTCTCCACCGCCTTGGCCTCAAACTGGGCGGTGAAGGTGACGTTGCCGGAGATGGTCATGCCGCTGGTGTAGCCCTGCCAGCCGGTGAAGGTGTAGGTATACTGGCTGTCGGCGGGGCGGACCGGGGTTCCGGCGGGCTTGGGGATGGCCTGCCCGGCGGCCAGCTTCCCCTGGGCATACACGGAGCCGTCATAGTTCAGGAACTGATAGGTATACTGCCCCTGATAGTGGGCATAGAGGGTGATGTTGCCGGCCCCGGTGGTGCTGTTGGCGGTGATCTGCTGGCCGCCCTCCGGCTGGGTGAACCAGCCCACAAAGGCGCAGCCCTCCTTCACCGGGGTGGGCAGGGTGCCGTATTTCTGACCGGCGGAGACCAGGCGGGTGCTCTCGGAGCAGGCGCCGCCGCAGGGGTCGAAGGACACCACATAGGAGCCGTCGGTGACATAGAACCGGGATTCCAGGCGATAGTTGTCCCCGGCGGTGTTTTCTGCCGCGATGACCAGGGTATAGCCCCCCACCCCCAGCCGGGAGAAGGCCACGGCGTCGTCCAGCCGGGACAGGTCATAGCTCTTGGCATTGGGGGAGGCGGTGGCGGGAGTGATGGCGTTGGCGCCGTTGGAGCGGAGGATGGACACCGTCACCCTCCGGATGTTATAGGAGTTGCGCAGGGTGCCCCGGAAGGGGAAGCCCGTCTGCCCCACCGTCAGGGTGGAGTTCACCGTGGGATAGGACGCGCCGTCCAGGGTCCAGCCGGCCCCGGCCAGGGCCAGCTGCCATTGCAGGGCGGTTTCCGACAGCACCAGGCGGCCGCCGGCGGCGTTGGAGGACACGGACAGATAGGCGCCGGCGCCCCGGTTCTGCAGGGAGAAGCCGCTGTTATACACGGCGGCCTTCCACAGCTGGCCCTTGTCCGTGGACGCCTTGGCCAGGGTGACGCCGTTTTTACCGGCGGTGAGCCGCAGGCCGTTTTCCTGGCAGGTGATGGTATAGTAGCCGCTGGCGTGATAGTCCAGACGGAACTGCTGATTTTTGCCGCCGGTGACAGCGTTCAGGGTCAGGTCCGAGGAGCCGGGGGTGGCCGTCAGGCTGCTGTTGGCGGAGGAGCGCAGCTGATACACGCCCTCGCCCACCGTTGCGTCCTTGAAGCCGTAGTCCGCCAGCATCACCTGGGCCTTGGCGGGCTCATTGATCCGCAGGCGGGCATATACGCCCAGCTGCACGTCGCCGGAGTTGCCGTCGTAATACTTCAGCACCTTGCCGGTGACGCCGTATTTGTCGGCGGTGGGGCCGGTCATCACGCCTCGGGAGTCGGACTGGGGCTCCCGCACGGCGCCGCTTTCGTTATAGATGGCCTCGATGAGCTGGGCCTCCGGCTGGTTGGCAAAGCCGCCCAGTGCGTCAAAGGCCCGCATAATCACGCCGGTAGCGCCGCCCCGGCCGTCGCTGCTGGAGAAGCCGGAGGCCGCGCCCACGCCGTGCTGCACCGCCCGGGACCAGAACACGTTGCGCAGGGCGATGCTGTAGTTATCCATGTCGAACCCCGGCACGGCGGACTCGATGGACCGGACGATGGGGTCATAGTAGCTGCGGCGGACATAATTCCGCTGCACCCGCATAAAGCCGTCGCTGTCCTCGTTGGCCAGGGCCCGCCAGGTGGCGTCGAAGTTGGAGCCATAGCCCCCGTCGGCCTCATAGGCGGCGGCCAGCCGGTTGCCGATGGAGCGGTAATATGTATCGGAGGAGGACTGACACCACCGGAAGAAGGCCCGGGGAATGTCGCTGCGGCTGGAGAACTGATACGCGCCGTAGGACTTGCCGCCTGCGTCGCCGGAGCCGGAGGAAATGACCCCCGGGCCGCTGGCCTCGAACCGCTGGCTCAGGGTCCCCAGCAGCTGCTCCTCCTGGTCGTCGGCGGCGGTGGCTGATGTAAACACCGGCAGGATCACCGGAAGGGCCGCCAGCAGCAGCGCCAGGCACAGCAATATACTCGTTCCTCTACGCATGGTTTTCATCGTATCACCCCGTTGCAAGATATGTTATAAAAAGCAGACACTGTGTCGTATTCAGTAATAGTATAGCACTGCGGGGGGCGGGGTGTCCACCGGAAAGAGTCGAATTTTCCAACAAATTAGCATATGAAGTGGACAAAAATTTTTGTGGTATGAAAAAGCGCGGCATAAAATTGCCCCCTCCGGCCGGGCCGGAGGGGGCAATGTATGCTTTTATGCGCCGCACAGGGGCCGCAGGGCCTCCAGCAGTCGGTCGTTGTCCCGGGTGTCCCGGACGGCCAGGCGGAGATACTGCTGCCCGCCCAGCTTGGGAGACAGGTCCTTCACCAGGATGCAGCGGTTCACCAGCAGCTCCCGGGTGATGGCCCGGGCGGACAGGCCGCCCAGCAGCTCCACCATGAGATAGTTGGCCTGGGACGGGATCACCCGCAGGTTGGGGAGCTTCTCCAGCTCCCGGCGGAAGCGGGCCCGCTCGGCCCGGATCAGCTCCAGGGACCGGGCATAGTCCTTCTTATACTTCTCCTCGATCTGCATATAGAACTCGGCAAAGGAGTTGATGTTCCAGATGGCCACGTCCTTTTTCAGGGCGGCGATCAGGTCCTGGTCGCCGGAGGCCAGTACCCCCAGCCGCAGGCCGGGGACGCCATAGGACTTGGAGATGCTCTTGACCACATACAGCCTCCTGTACCGGTCCAGCAGGTCCTGGCGGATGAAGGTGTTGTCCGCCTCGTCGGCAAAGTCGGCAAAGGACTCGTCCAGGATCAGGCGGATGCCCTTCCCCTGCGCCCAGTCCGCCAGGCGCAGCACGTCCGGGGCGGGAATATAGTTGCCGGTGGGGTTATCGGGGTTGATGAGCACCAGGTTGTCGATGTCCTGGGGGCCGAAGAAGGCCATCAGGTCGTCAGCGGTGTACCGGAAGTCCGGGCCCGCCGGGGTGAAGCAGACGTTGGGCCGGTCCTGATAGCGGTTGGGGTACTCCTCGAAGGTGGGGCGGATGAAGCCGGTGACCCCCTCCAGCCGGGCCATCAGGGCCTTGATGAGCTCCGCCGCGCCGTTGCCCACCAGGATGTTCTGCTGGTGGACGGCGAAGTTCTTGGCCGCCAGCAGGGCGTTCACCCGCATGCCGGAGGGATACTGGGTCAGCAGGGAGGTGAAATTGGCCTGAATCTCGTCGATCAGCCGCTGGGGCGGGAAATAGGGGTTCACCAGATAGCAGAAGTCCAGCAGCTGGGGATAGCGCCAGTAGCCGCCGTAACGTCCCTGCATGAGGCTGACCCGGAGGTCCGGGTCCTGGGCGAACATGGAGGAGGCAATGTCCAGGTCCTGGATGTCGTCGATCTCGTACCACAGCTGGCCGCTGAGGCGCTTGGCCCGGATCTCCGGGTCATCCAGCATGGCGATGACCCGCAGCACCTGCTCATAATACTCGTTGTTGCCCAGGGCCTTGGAATAGGCCTCCAGGAAGGGAACATAGTGGGTCCGGGAGAAGTGGCGGCCGAACTTGTAGATGTTCACGGTCTTGTAGTATTCGTGGGCCTCTTCAAACCGGAAATTCTTGCTGGGGACGAAGGAGGCGATGCTGTCATCGGGCCCCAGCTTCACGCAGGTGCCGTCCATCCAGCTTTCGTACTTGTCCACCAGGGCCAGGGTCTCCCGGGGGTCGTCCAGCAGCTGGTCGATGACGGCGTCCTCGAAGATCAGATCCGACTCAAACAGCAGGGTATCGTCCTGGCACAGATAGTCCTTGGCCAGGGCCAGGGAATAGATGTTGTTGGTCTTGTCGTAAATGGGGTTCTGGACATAGACAATGGGCGTCCGGATGCCCAGGGTGTCGATATATTTCATGAGCTTTTCGCCCTCATAGCCCACCACGATGACGATGCGGGACAGATGGCGGCTTTCGATCTGATGGAGCATCCGGTCGATCAGGGCCACCCCGTTGACCTGCACCATGCACTTGGTCCGGTCCTGGGTCAGCTCCTTCAGCCGCTTGCCCATGCCTGCTGCCAGTATGATTGCCTGCATATGGATCTCTCCTTTTTCTTTCAGAGATTTGACGTTTTATTATACCCCATGCGGCCCGGATGCGCAATGGGTACGAAGGAAAAATGCGCGGCGGGCTTGCTGCTTATTGGGGACTTATGCCCGCTTCCAGCGGACGCCGCCGGGGACGTCGGTGATCTCCACGCCCTGGGTCTTCAGCTCATCGCGGATACGGTCGGCCTCGGCGAAGTTTTTGGCCTTCTTGGCGTCGGCCCGGGCCCGGATCAGGGCCTCCACCTGAGGATCCTGGCCGCCGTCCTCGCAGACCACGGTGAAGCCGCCGGCGGCGGGAGCCGCCGCCTGGGTCTTGCGCAGGGACGCCGCCTTCTCCGTCAGCTTCAGGCCCAGCACCTGGTCGAAGCTGTCCAGCGCCGCCAGCTTGGTGGCGTCGGTGGTCCTGGCCTTCAGCACGTCATAGAGCACCGTCACCGCCATGGAGGTGTTCAGGTCGTTGTCCATGGCCTTGGTGAAGCGGGCCTTCAGCTCCTCCAGAGCCGCCGGGTCCACGTCTCCCTTGCCGGGGGTCAGGGCGGCGATTTTAGAGAGCAGCTTGTTATAGGCCGCCACGGCGTTGTCCAGATTCTCCCAGGTGAACACCAGGCTCTTGCGATAGTGGCTTTGCAGGCAGAAGAAGCGATAGGCCAGGGGATCATACCCCTTCTGCTCCAGCAGGGACACCGTCAGGAACTCGCCCTTGGACTTGGACATTTTGCCGCCCTCGGTGTTCAGGTGGGCCACATGGCACCACTGGGGGCACCAGGGATGGCCCAGATAGCTCTCGGACTGGGCGATTTCGTTGGTGTGGTGGGGGAAGGCGTTGTCGATGCCGCCGCAGTGCAGGTCCAGATACTCGCCGTTGTACTTCATGGAGATGCCGGAGCACTCAATGTGCCAGCCGGGATAGCCCACGCCCCAGGGGGAGTCCCATTTCAGGGCCTGATCCTCGAACTTGGACTTGGTGAACCAGAGGACGAAGTCGTTGCGGTTGTGCTTGTTGGTGTCCTCCTCCACGCCCTCCCGGACGCCCACGGCCAGGTCCTCCTCGTTGTGGTCGTTGAAGATATAGTACCGCTCCAGCTTGCTGGTGTCGAAATACACGTTGCCCCCGGCCACATAGGCATAGCCGGTGTCCAGCAGGCGGGTGATGATCCTGATATAGTCGTCAATCAGGCCGGTGGCGGGCTGGACCACGTCGGGGCGCTTGATGTTCAGCTTGCGGCAGTCCTCGAAAAAGGCGTCGGTGTAATACTGGGCGATCTCCATGACGGTTTTGTGCTCCCGCCGGGCGCCCTTGAGCATCTTGTCCTCGCCCTGGTCGGCGTCGGAGGTCAGGTGGCCCACGTCGGTGATGTTCATGACCCGGTTGACGCTGTATCCGGCGTAGCGCAGGTATTTCTCCAGCACGTCCTCCATGATATAGCTGCGGAGGTTGCCGATGTGGGCAAAGTGATACACCGTGGGGCCGCAGGTGTACATCTCCACATGGCCGGGGGTGTGGGTCTTGAACTCCTCTTTCCGATGGGTGGCGGAATTATACAGATACATGGTGTGTTCTCCTTCAATCGTCAGTTTTCGATGGCAAACAAAAAGCCTCCCATGCCCAGGGGCATGAGAGGCGATGTCTCGCGGTTCCACTCTCGTTTGTCGCTTGAGGGCCTTTGACGCAGGCCATGCGGCGGGCTTCCACATCCCGCGCGCTCCCGGACGCACCTTCTGCCGCACTCCGCAGGACGGCTTGCAGCCGGTGGCCGTCCCTCTCTTGCCGGAGCTGCGCGGCATACTCTTTCCGATCGTCGCGCTGTTCGATTGGCTATTATTATAGCGGCTTGGGCCCGGCGTGTCAATACCGGCGGATGACGGCGGCCACCTTGCCCAGGATCCGGGCCTCCCGCCCGTCGATGGGCTGATAGGCCGGGTTTTCCGGCAGAAGCCAGACTTCTCTCCCCTGGCGCTTCAGGCGCTTCACCGTGGCCTCGTCCCCCAGCAGGGCCACCACGATCTCGCCGTTGTTGGCGGCGGGCTGCTGGTGCACCACCACCAGGTCGTCCGGAAGGATGCCGGCATTGATCATGGACTCGCCCCGGACCCGCAGGGCGAAATACTCCCCGTCCCGGCCGCCGGTGTCGAAGGTCAGGTAATCCTCGATGCACTCCTGGGCCAGAATGGGGGACCCGGCGGCCACATTGCCCACAATGGGCACCTGGTTCTCCTGGGGCGCCTCCGTCAGGGTCAGGGCCCGGCCCTTTCCGGCCTGCTTGCCGATGACGCCCAGCTCCTCCAGGTGCTTCAGGTGAAAGTGCACCGTGGAGGGGGACTTCAGCCCCACGGCCTCGCCGATCTCCCGCACCGAGGGGGGATACCCCTGGTCCTGGATGGCCTGGACGATGTAGTCATAGATTTTCTGCTGCATTTTGGTCAGCTGGGCCATGATGTCCGCTCCTTTACCGGGTACTTTTTTTGATTATATCACAGAAAATCCGGGTTTGCAACAGATGTTCGAGGATTTTTCCTGGGATTTTCTGAGGGCGGAAAATTTCAATTTTTCTCTTGACAGAACCAAGCAGTATATGGTAATATGACAAAGCTGACGATTTCGCGGAGGGCGCATGCGGGTGTAGCACAATGGCCAGGGCACCAGCCTTCCAAGCTGGGGATGCGGGTTCGATTCCCGTCACCCGCTCCACTTTTTTATGCGCCAGTAGCTCAGTTGGATAGAGCAACTGCCTTCTAAGCAGTAGGCCAGGGGTTCGAGTCCCTTCTGGCGCGCCACTTCTTTACTGGAGCATGTCGTCCGGCGTTCCTTGCGGTTCTATATGGTGGGTGTAGCTCAGTTGGTTAGAGCACCGGATTGTGGTTCCGGGTGTCGAGGGTTCGAGTCCCTTTACCCACCCCACTGAATATCAGGGATTGGGAGCGATCCCAATCCCTGATTCTTTTTCCACACAGGGGTGTAGCCAAGTGGTAAGGCAAGGGACTTTGACTCCCTCATCCGCTGGTTCGAGTCCAGCCATCCCTGCCACGCCTTTCCGGATGGCCCCATCCTTTTTTCATATGTGCCACGCTCCGTTAGCTCAGTCGGTAGAGCACCTGCCTTTTAAGCAGGGTGTCCGGGGTTCGAATCCCCGACGGGGCACCAAAAAAGGTTGACGGTTTCAGATGCTTTCGTATCTGAAACCGTCAACCTTTTTTTCAGAAACGTTTGATTGCGAGGACTTTCGATATACCGGAGCTTTGCAATAACTTCAATGTAAGAATAAAAGATTCATACTAGCTCAAAATGTTCCACAACAACCATCGTCAGTAACTGTGGAATTTTTTTCAGCAAAACGCTCTCGGTATTCGGCGGGATGCTGTCCTACTTTCTATCTTAACGCGTCTTCTAATTCTTCTTCTGTATAGCCAAATGTGTAATCTTCATCCTTGCCGTTTGACGCCCATATGCTCGCTGCCTCATAAACACTTAAAGCCTCAGAATCATCGTCATCCCATACATAGTCTTCTTCCCGACGGTCTTCTTCTGAGGGTCGTCTTTTGAAAAAGTTAAGCAGTCCCATATACTCACCTCCTATTTACATTTCTAAAGTCGTCCTCCGACTCATAAATATCATCAGAGGAGATGCTGTTTTTATGCCCGCACTCCGTGCATTTCCAAACGTAATGATGGTCATCAAATCCGGGCTGATCATTCAAATACGCATTGCAACGATCGCAAAACCAGTCGATCTCCGGGAATCTATCACTCATTCTCAACACTCTCCTTTTCTACTTCGTCCACACTTTGGGAATGGGTGGCATCATAATCCTTAATGCCTTGAACCAGTTCTTCTTTTGCCTTTTTCAAGGCATCCTGAGATATCGCCTTCTTCTCCTTGAAGTACCTAACCAGTTTCGTAATCCCGTACGTGATTCCAGAAGCGGCGATGGCTGTCAGGCCAATCCACGGGGCCATTTCACTTCTTCCCTCCGCTCTTGCCGTTGACTCAACCGTGTCCATTAACTTTTCGGGCCCTCCAGCTTCTTTTGCGGTCTTCGATAATTCTGCGTAATCCCAAGCCATGCATTTACTCCTTTCCGGTATTTTTTGATGTTGTAACCTTGCTTAGCGCTTCATTTAGAATGTCTTCATGATCCAATAGGTACTGATACTGGTCGATTTCCTTTTCTAATCTGGAGATTTCATCCTCTGTTTGGCGAATCAATTCTCTTTTCTGTGCGGCTGTTTTTTTTAGCGTTTCTATATTTCCCTCAAGGTACCTTTTGAAGTCATCCGGCATTATTCTGACATCGACATTCTTCTCGCCAATGTAGGCCATCACAGCTCCAGCAAGTATTCCTCCAGCAAGGGACGGTATTCCTATGACGGGGGATAGAGCTGCTATGCCTGCAGTAAATTTGGGGAGGTATTTGGGTGTCGCCCTTAAGAAACGCTGTAATTCACCCTCTGTTACTACATTTCCATCCTTGCGAGAAATTTGGACAGCTTTCAGCTTGTCAGCTCTTATCCATCGCCTGACGGTTTCAGGATTTGTTTCTAAAAGATCTGCTATTTGTTTAACGCTGTAGGTATTCATGACATCACCTTTTCTGTGTGATGATAATAGCATAAATGTAGTGTTAAAGTCAATAGAAATGTAGCATTAATATTGTAAATAAATTGTGAACAAAGTGTTATCGCTGGAATGTTAATAGAGGTTTTATTTTCAAGTAAGACCATACGAAGCCGTCGGAAGCAGACTCACTACGGAGTGTTACAAAAAGCCCGCGTATCCGCAGTGGATACGCGGGCTTTTGCCGCGTATTTTACGCCAGGAAGCCCTTGAGGATGGTCTCCTCGGCCTCCTCGGGGGTCAGGCCCAGGGTCTCCAGCTTCAGCAGCTGGTCCCCGGCGATCTTGCCGATGGCGGCCTCGTGGATCAGCTGGGCGTCGGGACAGTTGGCGGTGATGGCCGGAACGGACTGGATGTGGGCGGCGCCCATGATGATGGAGTCGCACTGCACATGGCCGAAGCACTGGCTGTTGCCCACCATCACCGGGCGGAACACCTGGCGGGAGCTGTCCTGGGCCACGGAGCGGGAGATCACCCGGCCCCGGGCGTCCCTGCCGTTGAGCTCAATGGTCATGTCGCTCTCCGCCGTCTGGTCCCCGTGGGTCAGCAGGCGCTCCGTGACCACCACCTCGCTGCCCGCCTCGCAGTAAAACCGGGTGTCCCGCAGGGTGGAGTCGATGCCCCGGATCTGGACGGTGTCCATCTGCATGGTGGAGTTCTCCCCCAGGTACACGATGGTCTGGGGATTCATCACGTTTTTGCCGGTCTCGCCCTGGGCGTCCTCGCCGTAATGCTTCTCGGTGTAGTGGACCCGGCAGTTTCTGCCGATGTGGAAGGTGTGGATGCCGTCGTGGCGGCTTTCGTCGCAGCCGGAGTTGTGGATGCCGCACCCGGCCACGATGTTCACGTCGCAGTCGTCGGCCACATAGAAGTCGTTATACACCATGTCGCTCATGCCCGTCTGGCTGATGATGACGGGGATGTGACAGGTCTCGCCCTTGGTACCGGCCTTGAAATGGATGTCGATGCCGGGCTTGCCGTCGGCCCGGGGGTCGATGGCGATGTGCTCCGTGGACTGCCGGGCCTCGCAGCCCATGTCCTTGCGGATGTTGAAGGCCCCGGCGGGCTTTCCGGTCAGGTCGGCGATTTTTTCCAGCAGCTTTGCGTCGATCTCGGTGATCATGAACGGGCCTCCTCTCGATTCAGCACCGGGCATCCGCCCAGGGTGTCCGCCAGGATCAGCGGCAGAATTTCCTCCGTGGTGCCCCGGTGGGCGATGCGTCCCCCGGCGATCACGGCGATCTCGTCGGCCAGCTGGATGATCCGCTCCTGGTGGGAGATGATGATCATGGCGGCCTGATGCTCCCGGTGGATCTGTTCAAAGGTCTCCGTCAGCCGGGCGAAGGACCACAGGTCGATGCCCGCCTCCGGCTCGTCGAAGATCATCAGACTGCCCCGGCGGGCCAGAATGGTGGCGATCTCGATGCGCTTGACCTCGCCGCCGGAAAGGGACACGTCCACCTCCCGGTCCAGATAGTCGTTGGCGCACAGGCCCACCTTGGTCAGATAGGCGCAGCACTGGTCCTTGGTGAGCTTGTCCCGCCCCGCCGCCAGCCGCAGCAGATCGTGGACCGTGATCCCCTTGAACCGGGGCGGCTGCTGAAAGCCGTAGCTGATGCCCAGCCTTGCCCGTTCGGTGATGGACAGCGGGGTGACGTCCCGGCCGTTATACAGAATGCGGCCGGAGGTGGGCTGGACCAGGCCCATGATGATCTTGGCCAGGGTGGTTTTTCCGCCGCCGTTGGGGCCGGTGAAAACCATCAGCCGCTGGTCCGGAATGGTGATGCTGATGTCCCTGAGAATGTCCAGCTCCCCCTCGGGAGTGGACACGCGATAGCAGATGTTTTGCAGCTCCAGCATGGAACAGTTCCTCCTTTGGGGAAAAATCCCCTCACAAAATGATAATTTTAACAGATTCTTCCGAAAAATGCAATCCATTCATAACCACTTTCTGCCCCTGACCCGCAGCCGGTGTCAAATGCTTGCAATCCGCCGGGAAAAGCGGTATAATATTAAGACTATTATCAAAGGCGACGATGGTAAAGGAGACTGTTCATGGATAAGACCCTGTTGTTCATTGTCAATCCCCGGGCGGGCAAGACCAAGTCCTCCGCCCCTCTGTTTGACGCCGTGGCCACCTTTGGCCGGGCCGGGTATCTGGTGCGGGTGATGCTGACCCAGGCCGCCGGGGACGCCGCCCGCTTCGCCGCCCAATGGGGCGGGGGCTATGACCTGGTGGTGTGCGCCGGAGGAGACGGCACCCTCAACGAGACGCTGTCGGGCCTGATGCAGCTGGAAAACCGCCCGCCGGTGGGCTATCTGCCCAACGGCAGCACCAACGACTTTGCCGCCAGCCTGCGGATCCCCTCCTCCGTGCAGCAGGCGGCCCGGGCGGTGGTGGAGGGCACCCCCCATCCCCTGGACCTGGGGGCCCACAACGATCGGTATTTCTCCTATGTGGCCTCCTTCGGGGCCTTTACCAAGGCGTCCTACTCCGCGTCCCAGGAGACGAAGAACGCCCTGGGTCACTTTGCGTACATTCTGGAGGGCATCAAGAATCTGGACTCCCTGCGGCCCTATCGCTGCGGGGTGGAGGCCGACGGCGAGTCCTTCGACGGGGACTTCATCTTCGGCGCGGTGTGCAACTCCACCTCCCTGGGGGGCCTGGTGAAGCTGGACCCCAAGCGGGTGCACATGGACGACGGCATGTTCGAGCTGATCCTGCTGCGGATGCCCAAAACCGCCCTGGACCTGCAAAACCTCATCACAGCCCTGAACCGCATGGACTATGACTATCCCGGGGTGATCTTCCGCCACGTCCGCAGCGTCACCGTCACCACCCGGGAGGACATCCCCTGGTCCCTGGACGGCGAATACGCCCCCTCCGCCCCCCGGGTGGAGATCCGCAACCTGCACAGCGCCGTGCAGCTGATGATCCAGGACGACGAATAACGCTTCGCCCCTGCCGCAGCGGCAGGGGCGATTTTTATACGATCTATACGATTTGCTGCCGGTGGCAGCGGCGCATGTGCAAGTGCGCAAATTGCGAGCTTTTATACACGGGCGATTTCACAATATCATGTTGACGTTTCGTTTTGAATATGGTAATATACCGACACAGTGTCCGGATGAAAAGCTGCAAATTGTGCGTTTAGTAGAAAGTGAGGAGTCAAAATATGAAGCTTATAACCAAACTGATTCTGCTGGGTGCTGCGGTGGTTCTCTTGCTCTTTTTGGGTTCCACGCTTGGCTTTTTGGGCTTTGGCCTTATGTCAACCGATTTGATGTATGGCCCTGTTCTGTATTGCACGCTGGTGCTGGCGGTGCTTATACTGTGCTGCACCGGCATCATCGTCTCCCATCTGAAAAAAGGAGATTCCTCCCATTCGGAGGAGTCGGACGACGAATAACGCTTCGCCCCTGTATGCCAAAGGCATACAGGGGCGATTTTTATACGATCTATACGATTTGCAGCCGGTGGCAGCAGTCCGGGGCCAGGAGGGCCTCCAGCTCCGCCCGGAAGGCGGGATAATCCTCCTCCGGCACCATGCACAGGGCCGTTCCGGCGAAGCCGCCGCCGTGTACCCGGACGGCTCCCCGGCCCCGCAGCAGGCGGCGGCACAGGGCCAGGGTCACGGCCAGCTCCTGATACCCGGCGGCCCCCTCCGGGGCGATGTTCTGCAAATATTCCCAGGAGGAGCGGCCGGAGTCGTTGACCAGGGCCAGGAAGCCCTCCGTGTCGCCGTTTTCCAGGGCCTGCACCTGGCCCAGCACCCGGCGGTTCTCGTCGAACACATGGATGGCCCGCAGCACCGCCCGGTCCCCGGCGGCCCGGCGGGCCTCCGGCAGGCGGCGGTAAAATTCCGCCTCCTCCACCTGGCGCAGGACCTCCGCTCCGAACAGGCGGCACACGGCCCCCAGCTCCCGGGGGATGGCGGCGTATGCATCGGTGAGTCCCGCGTGGTCCGCGCCGCTGTCCACCACGCACAGGGCGTACCCGGGCAGGGCGGCGTCCAGCCGCCGCACCAGCGGGGCGGCGGGGTCCCGGAAGTCCATGAACACCAGCCCGCCGGTGCTGCTGGCCAGCTGATCCATCAGGCCGCAGGGCTTGCCGAAGTACACGTTCTCCGCCCACTGGCCCATCCGGGCGATGTCCGGGGCGGTCAGGCTGTTCCCGGCGAACAGGGCATTGCCTATGCGGCCCAGCAGCACCTCAAAGGCGGCGCTGCTGGAGAGGCCGGAGCCCGGCAGCACGTCGGACTCCACCCATGCGTCGAAGCCCTGCCAGAGGATGCCCCGCCGGGCAAAGGCGGCGGCCATGCCCCGGACCAGGGCGGCGGTGGTGTTCCGCTCCTCCTGCCGGGGGGACAGGTCATCCGGGGCCAGCTCCACCGGCGCATACCCCCGGGAGAACACCCGGACCACGCCCTCTCCGGTGGGCCGCACCCGTGCCCGGGCGGTGCGGTCAATGGCCGCCGCCAGCACGCAGCCGTGCTGATGGTCCGTGTGGTTACCCCCCAGCTCCACCCGGCCGGGGGCGGAAAAAGTCAGATACTCCATACGCTTCTCCTGCATACAAAAATCGGGGGACGCGGCTGCGTCCCCCGGAGATTTTCGCGATTTACTTGATGCCTGCGGCGACCATGCAGTCCAGCACCAGGGTCAGCACCACGAACACGGCGGCCACCCACTTGGTGCCCCGGGCCAGCTTGGCGTCCATGCTCTTGGCCTTGGAGCGGCTCATATAGGAATCGGCGATGCCGCCGATGGCCCCGGACAGGCCCTGGCTCTTGCCGGACTGGAACAGGACGATGAGGATCAGGGCCAGCGCCACCAGCAGCTGGACCACGGTGATAACAATCAAAACAGCGTTCATAACGGAACTCCCTCCAAAATTTCAGCCCTCTGGGGGCACTTTTCTCATAGTACGCATTATACTACCACAATCCCGCCGGGATTTCAAGAGGAAAACCGCGATTTTTTCCGCCCTGCTCTGCACGATTCCCGAAAAGCGCCTATGGTGATGGGACGGCGGCTTATTCCGCCGCCGCGCAGAGGGCGGCAAAGTAACGATAGAAGGGCAGAAGGGTCTTCAGGTCCTCCGTGACCCGGGAGGCGAAGTCCGGGGAATAGAGGCTCTCGTCCAGGGGGACCTCGTGGGACAGGGTCAGGGACTTCTTCTGATACCAGGGGCGCAGCAGGTCGCTGACCTGGCCCTTGCTGCGGACATAGTCCGGGCCGTTCAGCTGAAACACCTCCTGGCGGTTAAACGCCCGCACCAGCTTCTCCAGGGGCCTGGGGTCCCGGTCGATCTGCTGGCGATAGCGGGTTATCAGGGCGGCGGAGGCGGCCCAGAAGCCCATGCCGTAGCTGTAGTAGTCCGGGGCGATCTCAAAATAGAAGGTGGGGCGGCCGGTCCAGTCCTGGTCCCCGGTGCGGACGCAGAACCACAGGTGGTCCTTGTAGGGCCCCTGGCCGTGGAGCCGCCGGGCGTCCCGGTAAATGCGGCTGACCTTCAGGATCAGCGGCTCCCGGGGCAGGGCCGCCGACAGCCCCTCGTACACCGCCTGGCCCAGCTCCCGGGTGGGGGTCAGCAGGTGCTGCTGATAGTCGTCCTTGTGGACCAGGAACCAGCCGCGCTCATTGTTGAAGCGGATGCCCCACATAAAATCCACGGTTTCCTGGCTGTATCCCTGAAACATACGGTATTCTCCTTTGCGTTGGGTTTGGGTACAGTGTAAACCCTGGGGTGATATTTTGCAAGTTGCAATCCAAAATGCCGCGTGCTATACTAACGCAGAACGCAGAAACCGCCACTCTGCCAAGTGACGGTTTCTTTTTTAGAAGCTTAATTCACTTACAGGGCTGACCGCTTGTCGCAGCGCCCTTTCACGTCTATTATATCAGATTCTCCGCCTGTGTCAACGGGAAGCGGAGAAGATTTTACCGAGGAGAACACCATGCTGGATATCTTTTTGTACGCCGGGCGGGCCATTATGCCATTGCTGCTGATGATGGCGCTGGGCTGCGGCCTGCGGCGGGTGGGCCGGTGGAGCGACGATTTTTATCGCCAGCTCAACGGCTTCTGCTTTCATGTGCTGCTGCCGGTGCAGCTGTTTTTAAACGTATACGCCATCGAGGATCTGTCGGTGCTGAACTGGCGGCTGCTGGGCTTCATCGTGGCGTGCATCGTGGGGGCTGCGGGCCTGGGTGTGGCGGTGGCTCCGCTGTTTGCCCGGGACCGGGGGCAGCGGGCGGTCATCGCCCAGGCCACCTTCCGGGCCAACCAGGTAATCATGGGCATTCCCCTGGCCAGCGCCCTGGGCGGGGAGGAGGCGCTGATCTTCGCCTCCCTGGTGACCTCGGTGTGCGTGCCGGTGTTCAACGTGCTGGCGGTGGTGGTGCTGACGGCCTACAGCGAGGAAAAAAACCTGTCCTGGCGGGATGAGGTGCGGCGCATTTTCCAGAACCCTCTGATCCTGGGCGCTCTGGCGGGCTTTGCGGCGGTGCTGCTGCGTCAGATGGCGCCGTCGGTGTTCGACCTGCCGCAGACCCTGCCCTCCGTCTATAAGGTGTGCGGCGACCTGTCCCGGGCGGCCTCGCCGCTGGTACTGGTGATCCTGGGGGCCCGGCTGCGGTTCGACGCGGTGCAGGGCCTGTGGAAGAAGATCACGGCGGCGGTGGCCATGCGCCTGGTGGTGGTGCCGGGGATCGTGCTGACCCTGGCGGTGCTGCTGCGGGATCCGCTGGGCATCACGGCGGAGGAAATGCCCACGGTGGTGGCCATTTTCTGCTCGCCGGTGGCGGTGACCAGCGCGGTGATGGTCCAGGAGATGGGCGGCGACGAGCAGCTGGCCCAGCAGGTGGTGGCCTGGAGCTCGGCCCTGTCCATGGTCACCATCTTCTGCTTCGCCGCCGGCCTGCGGGCCATGGGCGTGATGTGAGGGCGGAACTCTTTTTCTCCCGCCGGCATAGAATGGGGGAGAAGGAGGGGATCACATGGATCAGACGGACCGGAATGCCCTGGATTACGAAAGCTGCCGCCGGGTATGGCGGCGGGTGTCGCCGGAGCTGGACCCGTATCCGGAGGAGAAGGAGGCGACGGACTGCCCGGCGGCCCCGGCCCCGGATCTGAAGGGTCTGCAGGAGATGATCGAAGGGGAGCTGGGGGACCGGCGGGCCTATCTGGAGGCCGCCCGGCGGGCGCCCAATCCCGCCGCCCGGCGGATGATGCAGCGGATGGCCGACCGGGAGGGAGCCCACGCCCGGCGGCTGCTGGCGGTGTATTACCTGGCCTGCGGCCAGTGCTATCGCCCGGCGCTGGCGTCGGGGCCGGGGGAGACGCTGCCCTGGCGGCAGCTGCTGCGGCAGCGGTATCATCAGGAGGTCTGCGCCGCCCGGCAATACGATCAGGCCGCCCAAAGCGTGGGGGACCCGTGCTTGGCGGGGCTGTTCCGGGAGCTGAGCCGGGAGGAGGACTGCCACGCCCGGCAGCTGTTAGGCCTGCTGGAGCAGAATATTCTTGCATTTTAAGGGAAACACTGCTACAATTCAGGCAAATCATCCCGATACAAAGGAGTATGTGCACGCATGAGAGAATGCATCACCCGGGAGGCGGCGCTGGCGGCGCTGCGGAAGTATAATCAGGAGCCCTTCCACCTTCAGCATGCCCTGACGGTGGAGGGAGTCATGCGCTGGTATGCCCGGGAGCTGGGCTATGGCCAGGAGGCAGACTTCTGGGCCACGGTGGGCCTGCTGCACGACATCGACTTTGAGCAGTGGCCGGAGCAGCACTGTCAGAAAGCGCCGGAGCTTCTGCGGGAGGCAGGCTGCGGCGACGACCTGATCCACGCCGTGTGCAGCCATGGCTATGGCATCTGCTGCGATGTGGAGCCCACCCATCTGATGGAGAAGGTCCTGTTCGCCGCCGACGAGCTGACCGGCCTCATCGGGGCCGCGGCTCTGATGCGTCCCAGCAGGAGCTGCCAGGACATGGAGGTCAAGAGCCTGAAAAAGAAGTACAAGGACAAGAAGTTCGCCGCCGGGTGCTCCCGGGACGTGATCCAGCAGGGGGCCGACCGCCTGGGCTGGACCCTGGAGGAGCTGATGGAGAAAACCATCCTGGCCATGCGCAGCTGCGAGGACTTTGTCAACGCCGCCATGGAAAATCTGTAACATTGATCCAAAAGCCGCCCGGCAGCCGCCGGGCGGCTTGCCATAACGGACCCTTTTCGCCAGTTCTCCGGGGGTGCGTCTGCGCCCCCGGTTTTTTGCTGCAAAACTTGTCAAAAAGGTTTCAAATGTATGGAATATTTGGCGGATATTTTTGATTTTTTTGTTCCGGATGTTCAAAAGTCACGAAAAGTTCCCTGGAATCTTGTGCACCATTTTGCACAAAAACGGGAGACATGAACCGGGCCCATTTGGTATAATATAAACGGAACAAAAAGACCGCCCCCTGGGGGCGGATATAGAAAGGGAACAAATTATGGCTATCAAGATCGGTATCAATGGTTTCGGCCGCATCGGCCGCGTGGTCCTGCGCATTCTGGCGGAGCAGCCCGATAAGTATGAGGTCTGCGGCATCAACCTGCGGAAAGCAGACGTGGATTATATGGTCTATCTGCTGAAATACGACTCCGTGTTCCGCCGGTTCAACGGCACCGTGGAGCATGAGGGCGGCGACCTGGTGGTCAACGGCCACAAGATCCGGGTGTTCAGCCAGTCCGATGCCGCCATGATCCCCTGGAGTGAGTGCGGCGCGGAGTACATCATCGAGTCCACCGGCGCCAACAACACCACCGAGAAGGCCTCCCGCCACTTCAAGGGCGGCGCCAAGAAGGTTCTGCTGACCGCTCCTGCCAAGGACGAGGTCACTCCCACCTTTGTATACGGCGTCAACAGCGAGCTGTATCAGCCGGACATGATGGTCGTCTCCAACGCCAGCTGCACCACCAACTGCCTGGCCCCTCTGGCCAAGGTCATCCACCAGGAGTTCGGCATCGAGCAGAGCCTGATGTCCACCATCCACGCCTCCACTGCCAAGCAGAAGGCCGTGGACTCCCGGGGCGGCAGCGACTGGCGCACCGGCCGCTCCATCCTCAACAACATCATCCCCACCTCCACCGGCGCGGCCAAGGCCGTGGGCCGGGTGATCCCCAGCCTGAAGGGCAAGATGACCGGCATGGCCTTCCGTGTGCCCACCGCCGACGTGTCCGTGGTGGACCTGACCGCCCGGCTGTCCCGGACCACCACCTATGCCGAGATCTGCTACGCTGTTCGCCACGCCTCCGAGACGTATATGAAGGACATCATCGGCTACACCACCGACCAGGTGGTGTCCACGGACCTGATCGCCGATCCCTGCCCCTGCGTGTTCGATGAGAAGGCCGGCATCATGCTGGACCACGACTTTGTGAAGCTCATCGCCTGGTACGACAACGAGTTCGGCTACAGCAACATGGTGGTGCGTATGCTGCAGCATATGTACGACGTGGATCAGGCCGCCCTGAATCAGTAAAGCGTTTTTCCGGAAGCAGCAGAGCGAAGGCTCTGCTGCTTTTTGGATAGTCTGAAAAAATATTCCGGAACCTGACCGGTTCCGGAATATTTTTTCAGAAGTCCATGGCCAGGCGCTGGGCCCGGTCATTGTCCAGCAGCTCCATCCGGCCGCCGGACACCTGGTACACCCGGCGGCACAGGGAAATCACCGTGGGCCGGTGGGTGGTGACGATGCAGGTCTTGTGGGGGTAGCGGGCGGCCAGGTTCCGCAGGATGGTCCGCTCGGTGGTCACGTCTAGGGCGCTGGTGGCCTCGTCCAGCAACAGCACCGGTGCGTCCCGCAGCAGGGCCCGGGCAATGGCGATGCGCTGGGCCTGCCCCTCGGACAGGCCGTGGCCATGCTCCCCCACGGAGGCGTTCAGCCCCCCGTCCATGGCGGAGACGAAACCCCAGGCGCAGGCGGCCTCCAGGGCCTCCCGCAGCTGCCGGTCATCGGCGTCGGGCTTCACCATCCGCAGATTGTCGGCAATGGTGCCGGAGAGCAGGGTGTTCCCCTGGGGCACATAGGAGAAATACCGCCGCAGACCGGCGTTCATCTCCACCTGCCGTCCATCGGCGGCCTGCAGATATGCCCGGCCCTCCTGGGGCCGGACCAGGCCCAGCAGCAGGCGGATCGTGGTGGTTTTGCCGCCGCCGGAGGGACCCACCAGGGCCACGATCTCGCCGGGCGCGGCCCGGAAGTCCGCCCGGGTCAGCACCGGCTGCCGGGGCACATAGCCATAGCTGACGCCCTCCGCCGCCACGGTGAAGCCCCGGGAAGCCTGCCGGTCCAGGCCGTCGTCCGGCAGCACCGGCTCCGGCTCCAGGGCGAACAGGTCCCGGATGCGCCGGGCGGACACCGACGCGCTGAGGAAGGACGGCACCGTCCGCACCAGGGCGTTGAAGGCGGAGCTGAGCTTGGTCCCCTGGGACAGGAACAGGGTCATGGTGCCGTACAGGATCTTCCCCGACCACAGCAGATACAGGCAGTAGCCGAAGGCCGCCATCTGCACAGCGGAGCCCAGCACGGACATGAGAATCTCCGTGCGGATGCTGAACAGGTTGTAATCCAGGCTGGCCCGGCGGAATTCCTCCTGCCGCTGCCGCAGTCCGGCGCCGTAGCGGCCGGTGATGCCGAAGCCCTTGATGGCGTCCAGGTTGTGCAGCGTCTCCGTCTCATAGGACATCAGGCGGCTGCCCACCTGGCGCACCTCCTGCTGATGGGTGCGCATCCCCCGGATCAGGCGGCGGGAGGTCAGCAGCAGGAAGGGGGCGCTGGCCAGGGCCAGCAGGGCCATGATCCAGTCATAGTGCAGGATCACCGCCAGGGTGGCGATGAAGGTATAAACGCTTACCACCAGGTCCGGCAGCCACCGGATGGCGCTGGAGGACACGGCCCCGGCGTCGGTGGACAGGCGGCTGAGCAGGTCGCCGCTGGCGAAATCGTTCAGGGACTTCCAGTCGGCCCCCAGCAGCCGGTCAAACACCTCCGCCTGGATGTCGTTGTTCACCCGCAGGGAGATTTTCGTGGAAATGCGGGAGGTGACGCTGCTGAGCAGCAGCCCCACCAGGGCCGAGGCCACCATCACCGTGACCACGAACCACAGCCGGTCGCTGTCGTAGCCGGTGATGATGTCGATGGAGTATTTGCTGGCCACGGCGGACACCAGACCCAGCGTGGAGCTGGCCACCCCCAGGATGGTGTAAAACCACACCGCCCGGCGATAACGCTTTGTATAGCCCCAGATCCACTTCCAGTCGTCCCATATTTCGGAAAATGTGCCGTCCCGCCAGCTGCGCAGCAGCGTCCCCAGGGACTCCGAGCCCATGGGCTGCCGTTCCTCCTGCATATGTCCACCTCCCGCCAAAGAACTTAACACTTTATTATATCATCGTCCGCGGCGGAAGTCAAATCAAGCGCCAGATTAGGCAAATCTGACAGGGTCTAAACGGCAGAATAGTCGGATAACCGACACAGTGTCGGCGAATTGCGAATACTGCTTGCAATATAAGCGGGGATGTGGTAAAATACTGAAAAGGAGGTACTGTCATGAAGCGAAGAACCGGAAAGAAGATCGGAAAAATCCTCCTGCTGGTGGCGCTGTTGGCTATTGTGGGCGGAATTGTGTACGCCGTGCTGACCTGGCCGATGTACCCCGACCGTCAGAAACCGGCGGAGAGTTATCAGCAGATGAAGCAGACGGCGGAGGACCTGGGCGTGCTGGCGCCGCCGGAGGATGTGCTTCCCTGGACCCAGCCGGAGTATGATTTCTGGCTGGACAACACCTGGCGGTTTGCCAGGCCCTGCGGCTATACCATGGCCGGGGACATCTCCTATGAGGGAACCGTATACTCGGCGCATATCGTTGCCTTCCGAGAAACCGGCGCGTCGGACGACTATCCGACGCTGCGGGAGAATTACAAAACCGTCCCCATTTATGTCCAGTCAGGCGATGGGGGCGTGAAGATGCAATTTATAGTGGAGGGGCACCTCTATCAGGTGGGCATGATGGCCCCGCCGGAAAGCGCCCTGACCCAGGATGTGACCGACTATTTCGACGGCCTGCTGCTGGCCGCCTGCCACGAAATTATCGACCTGTATTCGTAACGGGAAAGGAGTCCTGCCATGAAAAAAGCTGCAAAAATCGTCCTGCTGATGGTGCTGCTGGCCATGGTGGGCGGGATCGTGTATACTGTGCTGACCTGGCCGATATATCCCCAGCCCCGGAAAAGCGTGGACAGCTATCAGCAGCTGCGGCAGGATATGGAAAAGACGGGTGTGTTGGTCCCTCCGGAGAACGTCCTGCCATGGGTGGAAACATTCTACAGTCAGGAGCTGGATGGCCGGGACCGGCTGAGTAAGCCCAGGGCTTTTCTGATGTCGGGGACCGTGGAATACGGCGGTGCGTCATACAGGGCGGAGATCTTCGAGTCTCAGAAATGGACCTTCGAGTGGCGCGCGGAGATCTCGCTGCGGGAAAACTATCGGATGACGCCCATTTACCGGGACGCGTGGGACGATTCGGTGCTGTATTTCTTGAGCATTGACGGCCATATATACACCGTCACGGTGTACGCCGACGGGAAGATGCCCCAGGATGCCGTGGACTATTTCGACGGCCTGCTGCTGGAGGCGTGTCACACGGTGGTGGATCTGTATCAGTGATGGGGGGATTGCTGTAATGAAACGTAAAAACGGGAAAAAGGTCCGGAAAATCGTCCTGTTGGTGATTCTGGCCGTTGTGGCAGGAGTCGTCCTATACGACCTGGTGTTTTGCTGGCCGGTGCACCCGTCCTTGCAGAAGCCGGCGGAGAGCTATGAGCAGCTGAGCCAGACGGCGAAAAAGCTGGGGGTCCTGGCTCCGCCGGAGGATATCCTGCCCTGGAAGCAGGAGGAGTACAGCATCTATCTGTCCAGCATCAGGCGCTTCGCCCGGCCCACCGGCTGGGATATGGCCGGGAAGGTTATCTATGACGGGACCACATACCCGGTGTATATCCTGGCGCTGCGAAATACGGAGAAGCACGAGGAATATCCGCCGCTGAGAGAGAATTACAAGCATGTACCCATTTACCGGGAGTGCAGTGAGGATGGGCTGCGGCTGTTTTTTGTGATCGACGGCCACAGCTATACCTACAGCATGGGGATGATGGCCCCGCCGGAGGAGACGATTCCCCAGGATGCCGTGGACTACTTCGACGGTCTCCTGCTGGCCGCCTGCCGCGAAATTATCGACCTGTATTCGTAACGGGAAAGGAGTCCTGCCATGAAGAAATCCACAAAAATCGTCCTGCTGGCGGTGCTGCTGGCTCTTGTAGGCGGCATCGTGTATACCGTGCTGACCTGGCCGATATATCCCCAACCCAAGAAAAACGTGGATAGCTACGCGCAGCTGCGGGAGGACCTGGCGCAGACCGAGCTGCTGGCGCCGCCGGAGGATATTCTGCCCTGGCACGATGTGACCTATGGGGAGGAGCTGGACGGACGCGGCAGAACCAGCAAGGCCCGAGGCTTCCTGATCAGCGGCCATGTGTCCCGGGGCGATGCGTCCTGCTTTGTGGAGCTGGTGGGCCTGGAGGACCACTCCTCTGTTTCCGGGGAAATACCGCTGCTGGAAAATTACCGGACGGTACCCATTTGCCGGTCCACGGGAGAGCAGGCGATGCTGTACATATTCAATATCCGGGGCAATGAATACTCCGCGCGGGTGTATCTCCCAGAGGATGCGTCCCAGGACGTGACCGACTATTTCGACGGCCTGCTGCTGGCCGCCTGCCGCGAAATTATCGACCTGTATTCGTAACGGGAAAGGAGTC
>OMFO01000262.1_pt1 | contig 36246 bp, 37 predicted proteins | sample 1645611 | NCBI WGS metagenome assembly OMFO01 (sample SAMEA103958147, study PRJEB25191) | human gut metagenome | biome: human-associated habitat [ENVO:00009003]; feature: intestine environment [ENVO:2100002]; material: feces | place: Germany | collected 2013/2015
GTTATTTCGCCAAGGCTTCCTGAATGAAACGGTCGATCTCTGCCTTTGAGCCGGGCGCGGTGATGGAATCCACGGCCTTTCCGTTCCGGTACAGCACCAGAGTTGGGATGACCTCGATCCCCTCGACCCCCGCCAGCCGCGGCTCCTCGTCAATGTTGATCTTGCCGACGGCGAGGCTGTCCGCGTATTCCTCTCCGATCTTCTCATACGCGGGGCCGATCCTCCGGCAGTAGCCGCACCAGGGCGCCCAGAAATCCACCAAAACGGGCTTTTCCTCCCGGATCGCCTGCTCAAACTGCTCCTGATTCATGTTCATAGCTGCCATATCTGCCAGCTCCTTTCCTTTGTTTGGGTATTGTTTTTGATGCTTTTCTTCAACGCAATCTTCCTTCTGATGGCGATCAGCATCAACCGGAATGTGAGATTGCAGCAGGAGAACCAGCTGCTTTCTATGCAGCAGCAGCGCTACGAAAGCCTGAAAGCTGCCATTGAGGAAGCACGGCAGGCGCGGCACGATCTGCGCCACCAGCTATGTCAGCTCGCCGCCCTTGCAGAAGAAGGGAATCTTGAAAAGATCAAAGCCTATCTTTCCGGCGCAGTTTCCAGAATCCCGAGTCTGGAGCTGCATTTCTGTGAAAACCGGGCGGCAGACGGCGTGGTCGGGTATTACTGCGCACTTGCGAAGCGGGAGCAGATCCCATTTTCCGTGCAGCTCGATCTGCCGGAATGTCTTCCTGTAGACGAGGTTGAGCTGTGTCTGGTCCTTTCCAATCTGCTGGAGAATGCGCTGGAAGCCAGTCTGCGCACTGCGCCTGCCAGACGCAGAATCGAGTTGACCGCCTATCTGCACAGTGGCAGCCTGGCACTGATTCAGGTTGAAAACACCTATGACGGAGTCATCCGTGAAAAAGGCGGTGTCTTTCAGTCCTCCAAGCGAAAAGGAGACGGTGTCGGGCTTCAGTCCGTCCGTCACATCGCAGAAAAATCCGGCGGGGTGAGTACGGTTACCTATCAGGACGGCCTGTTCTGCGCGAAGGTCATGCTCTGCGGGTAATTATGCCCTGCCTTTCCAAAACGGCACGATCACAGATTTCAACATTCTCGCCTCCGGCAATCCCTGTATGTACCGGATCGCCGTTTTTGCAAAGATATTACATGGGAGCAATTCAAAGAGGCCGTAGCCTGGTGTAATGGGTGAAAATTGCACTTGAAATAGTTTGTGCATTCTCTTGATGCGCCATAAAACTCAGCCGCACCTTTCAGAAGGCCACTGATGATAGCTTCTGAATCCTCGGTGTTTCGCAGACTGGCCTCCAACACGCTCATTCCACGGTGGAATGCACTGCATTCAACAAATGGTGTGTTTTCCTGCATGATTTCGTTGCTCATGGATACGCCTCCTTTGATTGGTAAAAAAAGCGCAGAGACTGACCAATCTCTCAAAATCGGGCAGTCTCTGCTGTGCGACCGCACAGCAAGGCTGAGCGGTTATGTACTTATAAAAAGGACACCTATTCTTTTGAATAGATGTCCTTTTTTGTTGTGCCGGGGGCTGTTTTGAATTGGGTCAGATGGCCCAGCTCTGGCTTTCGGTCTGCAGATCCACCATGTGGGTGTACTGGCCGTTCCGGGCATAAAGTGCATCGGGCGCGCCCTGTTCGGCCACCACGCCGTCGGACAGCACCACGATTTTGTCCGCACCGGCTACGGTGCGCATCCGGTGGGCAATGATAAGGACAGTTTTGTGTTTTATGAGCCGGGAAAGTGCCTCCTGAATGGCAGTTTCGTTCTCCACATCCAGACTGGCGGTGGCTTCGTCCAGCAGAATGATGGGCGCATCCTTCAGGAAGGCGCGGGCGATGGAAATGCGCTGACGCTCACCGCCGGAAAGAGCGCAGCCATTCTCGCCGATGTTGGTGTTCCACTTGTCCGGCAGCTTCTCGGCAAATTCCTCGCAGTTTGCCAGCTTTGCCGCCGCAAGGACCTCCTCGTCGGTGGCCCCCTTGCGTCCCAGACGGATGTTTTCCAGAATTGTGTTGTCAAATAGTGTCACATCCTGAAAGACGATGGAATACAGGCTCATCAGTTTTTCCGGGTCGATTTGGGAAACATCCATGCCACCCACGGTGATACGACCCTTCTGGTAATCCCAGAACCGTGCTGCCAGCCGGGAAACGGTGGTCTTGCCGCCGCCGGAGGGGCCCACCAGTGCCGTGACCTCCCCCTGCTTTGCGGTAAAGGAGACATCCCGCAGCACCGTCTCGCCGGAGTTATAGGCAAAGCCCACATGGTCGAACACGATATCACAGCCCTGATTGGTCAACTGCTCGCTACCGGTCTGCAGGGGAGCGTCCAGAATCTCGTTCATCCGCCCCACATTGGTGCGCATGGCGATGACCGCCGCCAGATTCTGCAACGCGCCCTGCATAGGGTCGTACATCCGGGAAGCCGCCATCAGGAACAGAAACAGGGTCAGCACATCGATGCTGCCCTGCACCAGCAGCACCGAGCCAGTGAGCGCCACCGATGCAATGCCCAGCTTGAGCACCATGCTCGCAGAGGATACGAACAGCGCTGTTTCCAGCTCTGCCGCAATGGATTGCTTTTCCACAGCCCGAATTTTGCCGGAAAGACCGGACAGATACCGCTGCTCCGCATTGCTGGCTTTCAGGTCGCGGAGCGTCTCGATGTACTCCTGAATGCCGTCCGCACAGGCCATTTTCGCCGCCATGGTTCTGGCCTGCACCTTGTCCTGCACCCGGTAGCTGCCCACCACGATGGCAACGGATACCGGGATGACCCACAATGCCGCCAGAGCCATCCGTCCGTCAAAGGTGAACAGGCTCAGGGCAATGAGCACGGTAGAGATGAGGGAGCCGAACAGACCGGGGATGAAGTGGGAGCAGTCCTTTTCTAACACCTCGCAGTCTGCCATGATGGTGCTGGTCAGGTCGGCAAGGTCGCGCTTGCCGAAAAAGGACAGGGGCAGCTTACGCAGCCGCTCCGCAAGGGTCAGGCGACGGGTGCCGCTCTCTTTATAGGTGGTAAAATAGGTGCCGTTGTACTGGAACCATGTGGTCAGCAAAATCAGCGCAAAGCAGACCGCACACCCCAGCAGATAAAAGGAGGTTCTCCCGCTTGTGGAGCCTGCAAGCAGGTCTTTTACCAAGAGATACAGCAGCCCGGTGGGCAGCATGAATGCCATATTCTGGAACGCACACGCCAAAACGCCCTTTACAAGCCCCCTTGCGCCCTCCGGGGAGCTGGCCGTGGCGTGTTGAATTTTTTCAATCATCTTTACCCCTCCTTTGCGACCTTCCACTGCACCGATAGCTGATACTCCTGCCACATCCGGGCAAACAGACCGTTCTGCGCGCACAGCTCATCCTTTGTGCCGGATTCTGCAATTTGACCATCCTGCACCACATAGATGCAGTCGGCGTTGGCTACGGTGGACAGGCGGTGTGCAATCATCAGCACCGTTTTGCCCTTGGCAAGCTGGGCAAAGGCCGCCTGTACTTTAGCTTCATTGTCCGGGTCGGCAAAAGCGGTGGCCTCGTCCAAAATCAGGACGGGCGCATTTTTCAGCATGGCGCGTGCAATGGCAATGCGCTGCTGCTCGCCGCCGGACAGATACACGCCCTTGGTGCCGATGACCGTATGGATGCCCGCCGGGAACTTCTCCACGATATCCATGCACTGTGCAGCTTTCAGTGCTGCCAGCACCTCGGCTTCGGTGGCCTGCGGTCTGCCCAGACGGACATTATCCAGAATGCTGCCCTTGAGCAGGCGGCTGTTCTGGAACACAAAGGAGATAGTATCCATCAGCTCTTCCTTGGAAACATCCCGCACATCCGCTCCACCTACCTGGACGCTGCCGCTCTGCACATCAAAGAACCGGCAGATCAGGTTTGCCAGCGTAGATTTTCCGCCGCCGGAGGGACCTACAAAAGCCACAGTCTGTCCCGGCTGGATGTCCATGGAAACGCCCCTGATAACATCCGTCTTGCCGTCATAGCTGAAATGCACATCCCGCAGCGTCACGGAGCCGTCCTGCGGGTGCTGGGGCTTGCTGCTCACCGGCACAGGCGCTGCATCCAGCACGGAATCGATCCGCTGCAGGGCATCGGCCACCACCATCTTGTTTTCGCTCATGTACATGATCTTCGTCAGCGTCAGGGAGATCACCGGCGTAATGATGATATAGAACAGCAGGTTCAGCAGAAATACCGGGGTCACGCCGTGTATCGTGAACAGCAGCCCGCCTGCAATCAGAAAGGCGAACACGCCGTTGACGGCGGCGGTGTAGAACATCATGGGCAGGCGCAGGTCTTTGGTGTAGGGGACGACCCACTTTTCGTACTCATCAATGGCGGTCTTGAATTTTTTGAAGGAAAACACACTCTGCCCGAAGGTTTTGACCACCGGAATGCCCCGGACGTATTCCACTGCCTCGTTGGACATGGCCTCCAAGGCATTGCCGTACTGCCGCATTTTTTCGACCATCCGCTTGCCGGTCATGGTCGCCATAATGAGGAAAGCCAGCACTACCGGCGCAAGGCTCAGCAGCCCCAGCCTCCAGTCGAACGCCAACAGCAGCACCAGCAGCCCCACCGGGGTGGCGATGGCGTTGTACTGGTCAGGCAGCTGGTGGGCAAGATAGGTCTCGGCGGCTCCGGTGCTCTCGTGGATAATCTTGCGCAGCTTACCGCTGCCGAAGTTCTCGGCAAAGCCCAGCGGCAGCAGTGCCAGATGCTCCGACACTGCCAGCCGCAGATTGGTCGCCACCCGAAACGCCGACAGATGGGAGCACATCAGCGCTGCAATATAAATAAGGTAAGACAGCACCGCGAATAGCACTGCCATCCAGCCGTAATGAGGAATGTTCACCGCCTGCGCATAATCCGGCGCAGCGGCCAGTACATCCCGCAGAATCATCCAGATATAGAGGAACGGCACCAGCGCCGACAGCGCGCTGATGGCGGAAAGCACCCAGGAGGCATAGGTAAAAACCCGATACCTGCCCGCATAGCCCATCAGGCGGGAAAAGTCAGATTGTTTTTTCAATAAAATCACATCCTTACCGATAGGCGCGCCTGCGCACCCGCCTGAATCAAGCGGGTGCGCAGGCACCGTTTATTCTGCCGCAGATAAATTTTCCGTGGCAAAAAGCTCAATGACATTTTCCATGGTTGCCTGATCGTAATCCTTCGCAATCGCGGTGGCATTCCAATAGGCATAATTGCCCTCGAACCAGCTTTGAAGATCACTCAGATCCTCCGCATAGCGAAACTCCAGATGATAGGTGGTTTCCATGGTGTCGGGCGAGAAGGCGAAATAGGTAAACTGGCCGGAATTTTCATCCTCGCTCTGATAGAAGATGAAGCCGTTTTCGTTCTCCTCATCCAGCAACTTATAGGTGTGGGAGAAAACCTCCTGTCCCTGCGCGTCCAGACCGGTGATCGTGTGACCGTCCATCACAAACTTGTCCACGCCGCCCAGAAAATAGCAGTTAAACGCCATGCTGTCCGGGTCTGCCGCGTATTTTTCCGCCGCCTCCGGGCCGTAAGGCTCCGCCATGCACATTCCCAGCAGCATATCCGTGGCAGTCTCCGCGTTCTCCGCGCCTGCCAGCGGCGTGGTGGCATCGATCCAGATATTCCGATACTCGGATTTTGACAGCTCCGGGAACAGCTCCACATACGTGCCGCTGATGGTGGTCAGATAATCGTCGGTCACCGCGCTCTGGTCAGTCGGCGGCGTCTGTTCATCCGTTTTCGCCTGGCCGCAGCCGGCAGCCGACAGCAGGCAGATCACGCAAAGCACAAAAGCAGCAAATTTCTTTTTCATACAGTACCTCCTAAAACTCTTTGGTTAGCTTCCTCTAACCGCCGGGTATTCTAACACGCTTTGCGTTTTTAAACTACTCCGTTATGTTTTTGATGCTCCGTTTTACCGCATTCTTTTTATCGGCACGATAGCGGGACGGTGTCTTGCCGTACCGCTTTTTGAAGCTCTCTGAAAATTTGCTGGCGTTGTCATAGCCTGCTTGCTGCGCGATCTCCGTAACAGACTTCCCGCTGCGAACCAGCTCCACTGCCGCCTGCTCCAGGCGGTATTCCTTGATATATCGGTAGATCGGCACGCCATAGACCTGCTTGAAGAGCTTTTGCAGATGCGATACCGATATCTCATGCTCCGCCGCAAGGCTGGCGAGGGATATGTATCCCTCCCGGTTTGTCAGCAAGTGATCCCGGAGATGGTGCGCAAGAACCGTCTGCTCGGACGAGCAATATAACCCCGCCGTATTCTCCTGTGGAATACGCCCAAGCAGCATCAGAAGTTCCAGCGTCTTGAGCTGCAAAAAGCCGGGATCTTCATAGAATGCACTTTCGTAAAGCTCCCGGAATACATGCTCACAGCGCGGCCCCACAGCGCCGACCATATACCATTTACAGCCCAGAAGATTTTGCTTCCATGCGGCAAAATCCACTGAAAACGCAGGTGCGTTCTGCTTTATCCAATTTCCCGCGGCGGCCGGTTCGATCTCCAGACAGATTCCCTCGTAGTAGCTCAGCGGAAAGCAGGACGCCGAACTGCTTCCGTGAAAGCCATCGTAGCAACTGACCGCCATGTCGCCCGGCTTCAGAAGAACACGATCCCGCATGGAAAAGCTGGTTTCAAACCGTCCGTTCACGCAGAAATTGACTTCCAGCCTCCCGATCTGTGTCCGAATTTCTGTATACGCCTCCATTTCCAGCCGCAGCAGCATGATTCCCACGCCGTCAAACAGCCGGTAGTAGTGGATTTCTCCGTTACCATCCGCATGTTCAAAACCATCTATTTGTCCGGGGAAGCCGGAAACCACGCCCGTTTTGTCATGAAAAAAGATGTCAATCATATTGTTTATTCAATCAAATCTCTGCAATCTGCATTTGTTGCCCTGCTCCTCGACCGCACAAATTTAAGCAACGAACCCCGCAGGGAGCGCAGCTCTGACCAGCCGGTCGCTTTTTTACCGCAGATAGCTCCCACATTCTGCTTCCAGCGTTTTCCAGACCGGATACTTTGCGCCGGTCACGTCAAAAAATGCTTTCATGTCCCGATTCAGTGCGCTCATTTCGTCCACCGCGTTCATGGCATGGTCGGACGCACAGATTTTCCCTAAAGCCGTTGCACACATGAGCTTAAAAAAGCGAAAGCAGGTCTTGCGGTATGCTGCATCCTCAAATTCCTTGTCTGCATCCGGCAGAATCTCGTGACCGGCGTTTCGGATTGCCCGGTAACCCTCGATATTCGCATCGATCAGGCGATTCAGATAAGCGTTGTCCCTTTTCAGCTTTTTCAGGTCGCCGTCGGTCTTGTAGCAGGCAAAAACCGCCGGGAGCACAAACGCAGCGTGGCACAGGAGATAGTCCTCCATGTTCGGCTCGTAGGTGACCTTATACTTCGTGCCTGCAAAGATTTCCTGAACCAGCGCTTCCTGCGACGGCGCATTCCGCAGCGGCCCGATGGTAATCTTGCGAAGGTCTACCGAGGCCACATAATTGCTTTCTCTGTGTCCGGCGGCGCTGGTAAAGGCAAACAGCACGTTCTTCTCCAGCAAAAGCGCTGCCGTTTCCGAGGCGCGCACATTGTTGCCCACAAAGATCATCGTTTTCGCCAGGCTTGCCCGCAGAGTTTCGAGAATTGTTTCGATCTGCGTGTACCGCACAGCCACAAAAATTACATCATAGTCGTCTCCCGGCAAAAGCTCCGCTGCCACCGGAATGGGGTTGACTGCCGTGCGGCGGGAAAGTGTATTTTTGATCCGCAGCCCGTTTCGCCGAATCTCATCTGCCCATGGGCCTCTTGCCAGCAGCGTGACATCCTTTCCTGCGCGGAACAGATTGTTCGCCAGATTACACCCCAGAACGCCGGCGCCGAATACCAAAAACTTCATGGCCACTTTCTCCTTTTCCTTATCGGTTTCTGCGATACCCTGCCGCATCGCGGTATTCGGGATGGTCGTTTAAGTACGGGTCTTTGTCGCCGCAGATGGTATAGTCGCACCTGCAGCCGTCCACGCAGGTGGTTTTCCGGACAAGCCTTGCGTGAAGCAACTCCATGGACGCAAAGTCCACATTGCACAGGGCGGGCATGATGTCCGTCAGACCGTGCTTGATGGCAAACTCCGCCGCCGGGCAGGCGGTGAACTCATAATAGATAGGTTTATCTTTGTCATCGGGCGCAACGTGCATCTCGTAATCGTGCCACTTGGCGCACTGCTTTTCGGCGTTCTGAAAGGCCCAATACATCAGCCTCTTAAAAAACGGTTTGTTGCAGTCCACAAATCGGGAGAGCTTGCGGAAGGTAGGCAGAATCAGGTTTTCCTCGATCTCTTCGATCTCCCGGAAGGAGACAACATCCCGGCACACGGCATAATAGCTCATGATAGCGATGCAGTCGTAAGTGCCGCCCGCGCCGTTGCGAAAGTTTTTCTTCCCGCCCAAGTCCGTCCGCCAGTCCGAGAGAAATTCCACATACTGCCGCTGCACCCGCTCCCAGACGGCCTCGCGCTGCGCTTCCGGATAATGCAGGGCAATCTTCGATTGAATCTGCTTTTTGCAGGCTTTGGAATACAGCACATGGCAGCTGCGATTGAATTGCAGTTTGTTGTCTCTCATCGCTTCTCCTTTTGCAGGCTGCACTGGTGCGCCGCCTGCACCTCTTTTGAAAACTCCCGCGGGTGTTCGCCCGCCAGTGTGCCGTGACCCATATTGGGAAAAACCTTGTAGGTAAAGGCATAGCCCTTGTCCTGCCACGCTCTGACATGTTTCGCCAGCTTCTTTTCCGTCGAGCTTGCAATGCCGTGCCAGATGTACATGTCCGTGCGCTTGAAAAGATCAAAATTCCGGTGCCGCCCGATCATGTACTTGTCCTGATTGACCCAGCTCTGCCAGGTGGCGTCTTTGTAGACGATGCGGTCGAAGGATTCCTCCGTGCGGCCCATCATCTTGCAGACGAGCTTCTTCCGGATGGGGCCTGCCTTCCCGATGAGCCAATAGGAAAAGCCGGTCAGGAAGAATATGTAGAGGTTCTGCAAAACCGGGCTTTTGATGTCGGCGTAGTCCATGGTGGGCATACCGTTAGCAATGGTAGTCGTGATGGTCAGCCGCTTATCGGCCAGCACGTCCATGAGGACGAATGTTCCGTAGGACACGCCGTAGAGAATGTCAATCTTCCCGCCGTAGCGCTCCACGATATAATCGCCCAGCCGCCTTGCCTCATCCGGCACGGACCGGAACTGCGTCTCCGGCTCATCTGGATTGAAGCCGTCGTAGGCCACCAGCACCACATGGTAGGTTTTCGCCATCTCCTCTGCCACCGGCAGTGCGCCGCGATAGCACACCCCGCCGCCATGAAGCATGACCATCAGCTCCGGATGCTCCTGCCCGAACTCAAAGTATTTCATGCTCTGTCCTCTTGCAGCCGTTTCTTCTTATACCCGCAGTCGCAGTAAGGGCCGCCGGAGGCCAGCGTGTACTGCCGCACAAAGTCGGTCACGCCGCCGGCTTCGCTCATGGTGTAATCCAGACGGCACAGGGCGGGGGTCAGGTCAAAAAGCCCCAGCTCCTGCATCAGTGTGCAGATGCCACATTTCGTGAAGCGTCCCTCATAACCGCTGCCGTCGGGATACTCGTAAAAGTCCATGTTCCACGAGTAGGGGTTGCGGTCAGCCGCCTTCCGGGCGGCGGTGGCTTTCATGGCGGCAATATCCTTGGGCGTGAACTTCGACTTGCCGCTTCTTCGGCAGAACCATTTCATCAGCGGCGTCATCTGCGCTTTCTCATAGTAGTCAGTAAGGCTTTCCACATCGGGACGGCACGGCATACAGAGGACGAACGCCCCCAGCATGGCGCAGCCGATGATGTTCATCCGGAAGCGGTCGCCCTTTTCAAACTCCGGCAGTTTTGTGATGATCTCCCGGTACTTCGGCTTGGCCTTTTCCGTGATCTTCCGCGCGGTATCGGTGTCATAGCCCAGCACAGCGGTCAGCTGCTTTTGAAAGGAGCCAGCAAACAGCACCCACATGGCCATGGGCATTCCCGTCCAACGCATCTCACTTTGCTCCTTTCCATTCCGCTAACACCCGGCACATCCGTTTCTCGATGTCTATCCGGGTCTGGCGGCATTCCTTCGGATATTTTTTTGCTGCCTGAAACGCGAACTTCACAAATAGACCGGAGCCAATCGGCAGCATGATTTTCAGCATTCCCTCCGGGAAAACGAAGTGGGTGCCGTGGGCATAAACCATCGTCTCAACCTCGCATTCATGCGGTTTTTCGGCAAGGCGCTTTTCCATACGGCGGATATACTTTGCGGTATCCCACAGCGCATCGTCCTCCGCGCCGATCAGCAGCAGCTTTCCCCGGATGTTTTCAACAGGAATATATTCTTCCGGCTCGATCGGATGTACCGCCTCGGAATCGTCAAACAGCTTGCGGGAGTTGACCATATCGCCGGTGCGCTTGCTCTCTGCGGTGACGCAGTGCCAGTAGTCGGGATGCTGATAGCAAAACGGCATATAGGGCAGCGGTTTGCCCCGGTAGGAGAACAGCGATTCACCCTCGACCGGCCACTCCTTGCAGCCGTCCCTTTTGCCCTGCAGAAAGCCCTGCCACACAAAGTCGCTGGGTGTCATGGCAATGGTCAGGGTGATATCCGGGAACATGGCAGCCGCTGTCAGCGCAAGCGTTCCGGTGGTCGATGCACCGGCAATGCCGATCTTTCTGTTACCGTTAGCTTTCAGCCATGAAATTGCCATCTCCACGCGCTCCAGCGGGTAATTATGATGTCCGTAATCTTTTTTCGTAGGCGACATTGTGAGCACGTTTACACCGCACCCGCAAAGCCATTTCACTGCCGAGCGCGCAAGCCGATCCTCTGGATCATCCCCGATCATCGTGATGACCGCACAGTCTGAACCGCCGGCACACGCCCAGTACGCGCCGTAAAAGCCGGCGGTTCCCACATCAAAGTGCAGGTGCTTCATTGTTTCCCTCCAAATCCGATCTTTATGATCTGCATGTTCATCATCCCGTCGCCGACTTGGGCAAGAAAGCGGAAAAAGCCGCTGACTGACGGGTCTTTCAGATCGTTGTAGCCCAGCATATAGCCCCGGCTGGAGACCCGCAAACTGCTGTCCCACGCGCCGATCTCGCTTTTCGCGTCCGAAACGGCAAAGTATGCGCCCACATCCTTGATCTCGGCATCCTTCAGCCATGTTTTCAGCATCAGTTTCACCGCCTTTTCGTTGGCGGCGTCAAACACAAGTACGCCGCCTTGAAAGGCGTCTGCCATGGCCCGTACCAGTATCCTCACCTGTTCTTTCAGGAAATAGTAGAACACGCCGGACGCAAAGAACACCGCGCCGCCGGAGGCGTCGATTTTGTCAAGCCACGCTGTGTCATTCAGGTCGCAGGGGATGTTCGTTTCCCGATCTCCGGCGGGAAGCAGCTGATTCCGCACCGCGATGACATCCGGAAAGTCCAGATTGTAGATTTTGCAGTGTCCGTTGTCGCAGGCGCGGCCGGTGCAGTCCAGCCCACAGCCGAGGTTTACCACTGCTGCCGTGGGGTGCGTTTTCAGATAATCCCGCACCTCGTAGGCAAGGTCGTTCTGCCGCATGGCGACCTCAAGGAAGCCGAAGCGCTGCATCAAATTGCGGGATTTTTTCTCCAAGGCGGAAAAATCATAGTCGACCGCGTTTACCAGCCGCCGCACCGCCTCATCCCGGTACAAATTGGGGTACAGCTCGGAGCACATTTTCCGTGCGTACAGCGGAATGATCAGCGTCTCCTGCACCGTGTTCTTTTCAATTTTATAGCGCACAGTCATCCTCCTTTATCGCCCCACAGCCTGAAGATACCCGGCCCTCGCCACTTCCTCCGTATCGTCTGATTCATCGTAGGCGTCGTAAGGCGCGGTGGGGTCGGGAACCCGCTTTCGGAACGGTGAGCAAAGCTTGTCCTTATGGCCAAAGGCAAAGTCAAAGTTGTCCGTCCAGCCGGTGTGGCCGGTGAGGAACAGCGGGTGTAATCCACGGCTTTGCAGCTTCTGCTCCAGTGCCGCCAGCGACTTCACCGCCAGTTTGTTGTCCTCTGCCAGAGAGGAAATGAAACTGTAGCCGCCGTCCGCGCCGAACCAGATAGTATCGCCGGTGAAGAGATATTTGTCGTCAATGAGATAGACTATATGCCCCCATGTATGGCCGGGGACGAGAAAGCACTCAATTTTGATGCCGTCAATCTCGAAAGTCTCGCCGTCATGCAGCAGCACCTTTTCGTTGTTAATTGTGACCTGCGGCAATTTATAGAGATGATATATGACTTTTCGCCGCACCTCGCCGGTGAGATACCGGTTTTCAATCTCGCCGATATAGAGCTTTGCGCTCCGGAACAAACCGAGGCTGTCTGCCTCCACCGCGCCCACGTGGTCGGTGTCCTGATGAGTGATGAGGATGTGCCGGATGGACTGCGGGTCGATGCCCAGCCAGCCCATTTTTTCTGCCAGCCGGTCGTAGTTGTACCCGGCATCGATCATGATGGTGGTGTCGCCCTTGCGGTAGAAGAAGATGTTCGCCACCCACTCCCGCACGCAGGCCACGCGCTCATCCACCCAGCCGGTGTTCAGCGGCTTGAATATTTCCTTGCCGCGGTACATCTTGCTCATTTCTCTTTTCTGAAATTCGGTCGCTTTCTTTGACATCGGTATTTCCTCCTTACAGCAGCAGTCCGATTCCCGCAAGGAGCAGGGAAATCACGGCCATTCCCAGTGTTCCGAACAGCCATTTCTTCTGCTTATCGGCTTTTGAGATATACGGCATCAGATCCTCTGTCCCCGGGATCACCCATGCCTCTGTGTGTCCGACCCAATAGCCGTCGATGCCAAGCCGGTCGATGAGATTCATCACAGACAGGATTACAAAGCACTGCCAGAAGCCGCCCCAAAATGTCTGCGCACCGTTGATGGCATAAACGCAAATCAGCACATAGGCAAGATATCCCGGAACGCAGATCAGCTTGAAGCGCAGCGAGTTTTGCTTGATCTTTTCTTTTGTGGTCAGACCCAGCGCAACGCATCGTTCCTGGACCTTCGAGTCATACAAATGCGCCATGCCGACAGCGCCCTTGTGGATGCCGACAGCGCACACCAAGACCAGCAACGCCCCCAGCCCCAGTCCTTCCAGAATCGTTTGCAGCAGCATTCCTTATTCCTCCCGCTTCTGTCCTGTCACGCAGAGCCAGCCCATTTTGTTTTTATGGATTTGAACATTGCAGAATCCAGCGTTTTCCAGAAATGTTTTCAGCTCATCGCCGCTGTATATGGTCATACCGCCGATAATCTCCGTCCACTTCTCATCCTTGTCCGTGTCGCCACTGCTCTCATTGCAGATGAGAAAGGTTCCGCCGGGCTTCAGCACCCGGCAGACCTCCCGAAAGCACTGCGGCAGATCAGGCCAGAAGTAGACCGTTTCAAAGGCCGTGACGGCATCAAACCAGTCATCTGCGAAGATCATATCCGCCACACTGCCTTGCAGGACGGCACAGCGCCCCTCCGCGATGGCGGTCTCGTTGACCTTTTTCGTCTTCTCCACGCTGACGGGCGAATAGTCGATGCCCTTCACGATACCCTGCGGGCATTTTTTCAGCAGCCTTTTCATGTTCGCACCGCCACCGCAGCCGCAGTCCAGCACCTTGGCATCCGGCGCAGCATTCAGAAATTGAAGCCCCCAGCGCGCCACAGGGCTGTGACCCAAATTCATCATGGCGACCATGAGCTTCCCGCCGAGGCCCACAGGTTTGCGGGTGTTTTCAAAGAATGACATCTTCTACAACTCCTTTTCCAGAACGATGATCTTATTGGAAATATTCCGCACGGCGGGCAGCCTGTCCAGCAGCTTGTAAACTGGCGCAAATGCCGCCATGCCCTCGGTTAAGCTGTGTTCCTCCACAAAGCGAAAATCCGGCAGCAGTTCGGCAAGTGTTTTCCCATTCTTGATTCCCCAGTTGAATTTTGCGTTGCTTGCGTCAATGGATTTCTCCTTGAAGTGCCGCACTATCGTAGGATTCATGGTTTCCACAAAGACTGTGGCGTTGGAAAACCGGCTGGAAATCACCGTGAAAATACGCTGTATGTTCCTCTCGGAAAGGTACATGGTCAGTCCCTCGATGACGATCAGCACCGGCACATTCTGCTCGCTGATTTCGCTGCCCCAATCTTCCATGGCGGACATGGTAATCTGCGAAATCGTGCCGCTTTCCGGCAGAAGCTTTTCCCGCACCGCCATCGTTTCCGGCAGGTCGAGGTTATACCAATGTGCGTAACCCGACATCCGGTAGCAGCGGGTATCCAGCCCGCAGGCGATGTTGACCACCACCGCGCCGGGGTGCGACGCAAGCCATTCCTTCGTCATCCGGTCGAGCACGATGGTTCGGGCAATGACGCCGCTGCGCATGGCCGTATCCTTGTCCGCAAGGGAAAAATCGTAGTCCAGCTTCTCGATGATTTCCTCCGCTTTTGCATCGTGAATCGCGCCGCGTCCCCGGCTCTCCTTCGCCCTTGCGTAAATGGTTTGCAGCATAGTCTCCGGCACGCCGGAGAGTTTGATCTTTTCTCTCATATCATCTTTCCTCCGCTTGCATAGTCAGAAATTTTTCCGCATACCGGCAGAATTTTTCCGGGTGCACCATCACCAGCTCCGCATGGGCCATCTTGGGGATGCCATGGATGCGCGCCTTAGGAAAATAGCGCTTGATGAACCGGATATCTCGCCTGCGATCCTTCTTTTCGTCGTCGCCGTACCAGTAGGTGATTTTCGCACCGATTTTAGCGGAGCGCTTCGGAAGCGCATAGTTGTTGGCAGACCAGAATACATTGCGGATCGTCCGATCGGAAAAGGTTTTGAGATAGGCTTCCATGGCGTCGTACTCCTTTTTGGGGTCGTGCCCTGCGGTGGTAAACCGTTCCGGCGGAAAGGCCGCTTCCAGAATTTTTCGGCTGTTCGCCGCCATTTTAAAGGACACAATATCCCGCCAAAGCAGCAGCTTTCGCACCGGGTAGAGCAGCTGATAGGGCGTGATCCCGCCGTCGATGATGGCCCGGTCGATGGGCATTTCCCCCAATGCCAGCAAACGGGTCAGGCAGGCACCGCCCATGGAGCAGCCATAGGCCCCACCCAGACGGGAGACGCCGTGGCTCTTCAAATAGGAGATCACCTCGTCCACGGTCTGCTCGACGGAGGTGAAATCCCCGGGATACTCCGGCTGATGGCCGTCATACACCACCTGAAAAACATGCCATCTCTGAGAAAGCAGCGTGATCGTGTCGGCAAAAGCCCATACAGGCTCTGCCGTGCAGGGGAAAAACAGCAGCGTCCGCTCCTGCGCCTGCCCGTGTTCCAATATCTGCATGGCTCACCCCTCCGATTTCACGCACTCTGCGTAGGTCAGCGGGAACGAGGTTTTCAGCACGGTGCTTTTCCGCACCGTCCAGCCGTTTTCCCGCAGGAACGAAAGGTAATCTGCACTCGTCCATTTGCTGTGCAGCGGAAAGCCCGCCAGCTTCATGAAAAATGCTTTGGCCGTTCCGAAGAAAGCGTTATCTGCGTGGGTAAAGGTCGGTGCAACCAACACGCCGTCGTCTTTCAGCACCCGGCGAATTTCGGCAAGGGCTTTCTCCGGCTCCGGCACGATATGCAGCGCATTGGCCACGATGACCACGTCAAAGCTTTCGTCGGCATAAGGCAGGTGAAACATATCCTGCCCGGAGAAATGCAGCTTGGCGGATCGGTTGTCCCGCTTCGCTTCTGCGATCATCTCCGGCGAAGCGTCTGTGGCCTCAATATGAGCGGCACTGTTTACAATGTTTTTGGCGATCAGCCCCGTGCCTGTGGCCAGCTCCAGCACGGTTTTGTGCCGCACCACGGGGCGCAGCAGCTCGTACATCTGCTCATAAGCTGCGGCGTCCTTTCGCATGAAGCGGTCGTACCGCCCGGCGTTTTTATCCCAGAAATTTTGACTGTTTCTCATGATTTCGCCCTCACAACGAGATGTTAAACTCCTCTAACTCACACAGATGACACAAGTGAGTTAGATCAAGCTAACTGTATCCCTTTTGAAAAGCCGCATCACTGCGGCTTTTCCGCTTATGCAAATAGCTCCCGGCAGGCGCCCCGCACCAGCGTTTCCAGCACCTGCGGATAGAGCACCCCAATCTGCTCCTGATGGGAGACGGTTAAAATCAAGCCCCGCACTGTGGCGGCAGCCAGCGCCATACCGCCCTTGGGCTGCAAGCCGCCCATCTCCAGCAGGGTACGGATGTGCGTCTCGTCATCGTGGTAGTGGGCGGTCTTCACTTCTTCCGGCAGCCGGTGCAGAAGAAAATCTGCGTCATTTTCGATGAACACAAAGGCTTTTGTCTTGGAGAGCCAACGGCAGGCCGCCAGGATCGCCGCTGCTGTGCGGTCGGCAGGAAGCAGGGTTGCGTTCTCCTGCAAGGACTTCTGCGCTACCGCGAAGCACTCGGTATGGATGTCCTCCAGTACAGCGAAAAACAGCAGCTCTTTGGAATCAAAGAATTTGTAAAATGACCCCTTGGAGATCCCAACGGCCTCCGCCAGCTGCTCCACAGAGGTTTTTCGCATCCCAATGGTAATGCCGCAGCGCCGGGCCTCCCGGATCAGGTCATTGCGGATCTGTTCATTCTGTTCGTCTGTAAAAGCCACTGCGCACGCTCCTTGGATTTATGACCATATTTATCGTTTCAGTCAAATTGTAACACGATCCGAAGAAGTTGTCAACGGCGTCGTTTTGCTTTCCATCATGATCAAATCAGATCCAACCCTTCCATCTCAAACGGAACCACTGTAGATTTCAGCAGTCTCGTCTCCGGCAATGCTGTGGTTGCGCTGGGCAATGGTCAGCAGTTCATCCGCAGATACGCTTTCATCCTTGTATCCGCTTTGGACGGCAAACTCGGAAATGACTTCTGCGCGGTTTTTGCCGAATTGTTATAGATCGCGCCAATCTGCCGCACGTGCCGATACTCCGCAAGGCTGGCAAAGGAACCGGCTTCGACCATCATGCGGCAGAACAGCAGCCCGTCCCGGACATAGTGTTTCGCGTATTTCAGGAACTCCGTTTCCTGCTCCGGGTCGAGCCTCGGCAGACAGTACAGCAGCATTTGCAGAACTTCCAGCTTGTAGTCCAGAAAGCGCGCCGGATCGTAACGGTCAATGCCATTGCGGGTGAGAAAGCGGTAAATCGCGCTGTTCAGACGCTTTTCAGCGTGGTGCAGGAAGAAGCAGAAGCACAGCAACTCAGAGAAAACGAGCGGCTGTGCTTTTCTGTTCTATCCAATTACGCCCGTGTCCTGCGGAGGTGGTCAGGCGGCAGCTTGCCCATCAGGAGCTGGAAGTGACTCTTGCCCTTTACCTTGCTGGGCTCCAGCAGATCCTGCACCAGCTTGAAGACAGAGACGATGTGCCGGCGCTCCTGTGGGTGCTCCTCATCCGGCGGCAGAAACTCCGCCAGCATCAGGATGACCGAAGTGAGCAATCCCTCCGCCGCATCATAGAAAAAGGCATTCTGTCCGCGGTTGCTGTCATCGCCATCGGGGTTGACAATGGTTTTATTATACTCCTTCACAGATGCTTTCAAGATGAAATTTCCAAAAAGAAATGAGGTGACGCTTGTATGCGTCACCTCATAACGATTGATTTGGTTGATTTTTAGAGGGTTAGGTTTATCCAAATTAGTATAACACTTTTATTTTCTGTATTTTGAGGGAGTAAATCCATAATACCTTTTGAATATTTCAATCAATCTACTGGGGTTGGAGTATCCAACAATTCTTGAAATTTCCGCAATGGTGAGGTCGGTCTGAATAAGCATATGCTCGGCTACAGAGATCCTTTTCCTCTGAATGTATTCAGTAATGGACATATTATAAACTGACTTAAATAGCTTTTTCATTTTGCTTTCACTCATACATGCAATGGTGGAAAGCGTCTGCAACGTAATATTAAAACTGTAATGTTCGTCCATGTAATGCGTTAGTTCAGCTAATGCCTGCAAATCTGTTTTGTTAATGGGCTGGCCATTCTCTTCATTTAGTCTGTTTTCTTTCAAATATGAAGCAAGATAAGAGATGATTTCATATATTTTTGCTTCTACTGTAATTCTGGACGCTTTCATGGAAAGCAGATACTCATATAGGCTTTGCATAGCATGATTAACATTTGGTAAATAGAATTTCCCTTTTTCTTTGAAAAAATCAGAAAAGTTCACTTCAAGATCACCGGAAATTTCCTGGAGATACTGATCAATAAATTCCTGGTCAACCTGCACGGTAATACATCTTAATGGAATCTGAGGATGATAAATAGCTTTATACTTTTCAGATGGTTCATAGCAGCGCAATGTATTCGGAGAAATATTTTGATACGGATAGAATTCATCTCCTGCGCCACTAATATAGAGAGCAAGTACATAACCAGACCCAATATGTTCTCCGACCATAGTTTCCTGGTTAAATCTTATATCTGTCGCTGTAATGATGAAATCGTGGTGAACCTCACTCGTCCATTGAAATCCGGTTCCATATTTTGGGTTGATCTTATAATATGTTCCGTACTCTATTGGATTCTTTATCGATTCAACAAAGAAATCATCTCGTTTAACTTCTATCATTGGCTCCTCCCAAAGATGCCTCGTTTAGATTTATTAATACCTTGTTTAGACTTTATATCTGTTTTGCCCTTTACAATTAGCTACAACTAATTATAATGGAAGAGTTGATGTATGTCAAACCGTTTTTAAGCAAAAAGAGGTGTATATTTGAAGTCAATGCGCAGTTTATATAAAAAACTATTTCATTATGTCCCAGATAAAAGAATTTGGGCATATTTCTCCATGGCACTATCTGCCGCTGCCGTCTGCTCATATATGGGAGCATATTGGTTTTTGTGGCAGTCCATTGTGTCTATTTTGGTTATTCCCGTATATGAGAAGGCTATGTATGACGCAATTATTGTAGTCATACTTATGATTTTACGAGGCATTCTCAACATTGCATCGGCAACGTGTTCCCACTACTTAGGCTTCCGGCTTGAAACAAACTTAAGGAAAAATGGGCTTCATAAATTATTGGATGCCTCTTCTTCCTTTTTTGACCATAACAGCTCTGGAGAGATTCGAAAAATTATTGATGATAACGCAGCAGAAACACACAAAACAGTGGCCCATTTGATTCCGGACAACGTCACTGCTGTTATGACGCCGGTGTTAATGTTTGTGCTGATGTTTGCAATAGACTATCGCCTTGGTATTCTCCTGATCCTTACAACTGTGATTGGTGTTCTTCAGTATCGTAAAATGTCCGGTGGTACTGAATTTCTGTCTGGCTATTCAGCGGCGCTTCAAAAAATGAGTGCGGCAACAGTAGAATATGTCAGAGGAATGCAGATCATAAAAATCTTCGGTGTAACTGTACAGTATTACAAAACTCTGATTAACTCGATCAAAGAGTACAAACAGTACGTCTATCAGTATAGCCTCAGCTGTAAGAATCCCTACGTCGGATTCCAGGTTCTGTTCAACATGTTTTATGCTTTTGCTGTACCAGCCGCAGTTGTATTCATCAGCTATGGAGAACCTGCTATGCTAATCCTGGCAAAGATTGTTTTCTTTGCTGTGTTCTCCGGAGCTGTATTTACTTCTTTCACATCGATCATGTTTACGGGGCAGGATAACTTTGGCGCACAAAATACGCTGAATCAGCTTGATGAGCTGACTACTTCTATGGATCAGGCAAAGCTTCCACATGGAAACGAAGAAACCTTCCAAGATTTCAATATTGAATTTCGTCATGTTGACTTTAAGTATGATGACAACTTCGTGCTGAAGGATTTCAGCCTGACACTTCATCAGAATAAAACTTATGCGCTCATCGGGTCTTCCGGGGGAGGAAAATCTACCATTGCAAAGCTGATTTCAGGGTTTTATCCTGTCGATGGCGGCGAAATTCTGATTGGTGGAAAGAACATTCAGAGTTATTCTGAAAAAGCTCTCATTCAGAACATCGCATTTGTTTTTCAGCGCAGTCAATTACTAAAGACCTCAATTTACGAAAATGTCCGAATCGGAAATCCTCAGGCAACACGGCAGCAGATTATGGATGCACTTGACGCAGCGAACTGCACATCCATCCTTGACAAATTCCCCCAGCGGGAGATGACCGTCATAGGGGCAAAGGGCGTATACCTTTCCGGTGGTGAGGTGCAAAGGATCGCCATTGCAAGGGCTATTCTAAAGAATGCGAATATCGTCATTATGGATGAGGCTTCTGCAGCTGCAGATCCGGAAAATGAATACGAGTTGCAGCAGGCTTTCCAAAAACTGATGAGGGGCAAAACAGTTATCATGATTGCACACAGGCTGTCCTCTATTCAGAATGTAGACCAGATCCTGTTTGTCCAGAATGGAAAAGTTGTGGAACAGGGAACCCACAATGAACTGATGGCCTGCAATGGACGTTATAAGGATTTTCAGGATGTATACTGCAAGGCAAATCAGTGGAGGTTGGCATGATGAAGACATATCTAAGAAGAGCCTTCCAGCTGAGCGATTCGGGTGTGAAGGGCCTTGCAAAATCAATCTGGTCATTCTTTCTCTATTATGTTTCTTTTGTACCGCCGATGATCTGTGTTTTTCTGTTTGCAGACAGGCTGTTGAATGGAAATACCGGGAAACCGGTGGTATATCTCCTGTTTATGCTGGCAGCGACCCTGGTGATGTACTTAGTTATTAACTATAACTATAAAACGACCTATGATGAAACCTACCAGGAATCTGCAAATTTAAGAATTGATCTGGCGGAACAGCTTTCCAAACTGCCCCTATCCTATTTTTCAAAGCACAATTTGTCTGACCTTGCTCAAACAATCATGGCAGATGTGGCTTCGATTGAGCATGCTTTTGCGAACGCAGTGGCTAATTCCATAGGGTTTGCAATTTACTTTTTGATTATCAGCGTAGCCCTTCTGATCATGAATTGGAAATTAGGTCTCTGTGTATTGCTTCCCGTTCTTACTTCTGCTTCGGTTCTTTTCCTGACAAAGAAACTGCAGGTCAGAGATGTAAATAAACATTATGATAAGTTGAGAGATATTTCCGAAAGCTTTCAGAATGCAATCGAACTGAATCAGGAAATTAAAAGCTATGGGTTGAAAGAAAAAGTAGAAGCTCAAATGGACCAGCAGTTGGATGAGTCAGAAAATCTTCAATGGAAAGCTCAGATCACCCAGACGATTCCTGTTACAATCGGCCAGACTTTATCTATTCTTCCTATTGGAATCACGGCGACTGTTGGCCTTTCAATGCTCGCCTCCGGTCAGGTAAGTATCCTGATTCTTCTGGGCTATATTATTATGGCGGCGAAACTCAGCGGGGCCATGGGTGGTGTTTTGCTCTATCTGACGGAAATCTTTTATTTGGACGCAAGAATTGCCCGGATTGGTGAAATCAAGAATCATGAACTTCAGGGCGGAGAAAAGGCAGTCCTTTCAGATTTCAATGTAGAAATAAAGGATGTTTGTTTTTCCTACCAGAAAGACACCCAGGTGATTCGCCATGCATCCTTTACGGCGGAGCAAGGACAGGTAACCGCATTGGTCGGTCCCAGCGGCTGCGGAAAAACAACAATGCTTAAGCTCATCAGCAGACTATATGATGCAGATTCCGGTACCGTTCAGATCGGAGGAACCGACATACGAGAAATTCACACTGATAGCTTGTTCAAGTATGTTTCCATTGTTTTTCAGGAAGTCATTCTATTTAATACTTCTATTATGGAAAATATTCGCCTTGGGCGGCTGGATGCTTCTGACGAAGAAGTAATACGAGCTGCAAAACTGGCTGGTTGCAATGAGTTTGTCAGCCGTCTGCCAGACACCTACCAGACAATAATCGGGGAAAATGGAGCCAAACTCTCCGGCGGAGAACGTCAGCGGCTGTCCATTGCCAGAGCAATCCTGAAGGATGCTCCAATTATCATTCTGGATGAGATTGCTGCATCGTTAGATGTGGAAACAGAAGTCCAGATACAGACTGGATTAAATCATTTGATTCAAGGCAAGACCGTGATTGTTATTTCACACAGACTGAAGTCTATTGAAAATGCAGATAAGATCGTCGTTATGAAAGCAGGTACGGTAGAAGCCTGTGGAAAACATGCTCATCTGCTGAAACAGTCGCCCACATATAGAAAGATGATTGAAAAGTCCAATCTGGCAGAGAAATTTAACTACTAAGCAGGTTACCCTTCAGATGCAGACCGCACTGAAGGGTAACATAAAGGCATTTGGTTAACTATGTCTAACTGATTTCTGATGTGAGGAGGTGCATTATTTGAAGAAATATATTGGAAAAAGGATCATTAGCTTCCTCATTGTGCTGGTAGGCGTCAGCATTCTAAGTTTTTTGTTGATTGCTTGGTCCGGAAAAGATCCTGCAGAAATTATTGCACACCGAGGCGTATCCAATCCTACGCCGGAACAGATTGAGATGATTCGGGTGGAAATGGGATTGGATCAACCTCTCCCTGTGCGATATATTCAGTGGCTTTCCGGAATGTTTACAGGAGAACTTGGGACTTCTTTGACCACTCATCAACCGATTGTAAAGGATCTGCACAAGTATCTGGCTACGACCACATCTCTTGTAGGGATGGCCATTCTATGGATTATCATGCTCACCGTTCCGATTAGTTTGCTCTGTGCCAGAAAGCGGAACCGCCTTTTCGATCAGGTTACCAGAGGCATTACTATCTGCGGTATTTGTGTGCCAACTTTCTGGCTGGGATTCCTTCTTCTACTGTTCTTTGCGATTCATCTGAAATGGTTCAGTGTCTTACCAAGTCCAGGTTGGAGGGGCTTTTTACTACCTTCATTTGCCCTGGCGGTTCCCAGTTCGTGTTCACTCATCCGAATTATGCGTTCCTCTCTTCTGGCTGAATTATCTTCTGATTATGTTCGGTTTGCAAAAGCCCGTGGACTATCTGCCAACAGAATTCTGGTATGCCACATTCTGCGAAATGCCTTACCGCCTGTTGTTACAATTTTCTTTCAGCAATTCGGCTTTCTAATTGCCGGAGGGGCGGTAATCGAAAGTGTTTTTTCAATCAAGGGAATCGGAACTTATCTGGTGGACAGTGTGATTGCAGCAGATACGATTGCAGTTTCTACCTGTATAGTCGTCATTGCAGCAATTTTTGTCGTCGCAAATTTCATGGCAGACATAATCAACCGTCTGCTTTGTCCATGGATGGTGAGGGAAGAAAATGATACATAAGCTACTCAAAAGGCCGCAGGCAATCATCGGTCTGTGCCTGATTGCTATTGTGATTGTGATTGCGATTGCAGCACCTGCTTTTTCGCCTCACGACCCTGAATTGGTGAATTTATCGCAAAAGTATGCTCAGCCTGACGCAGAATACCCTCTTGGAACAGATCAATTGGGCAGGTGTACCTTATCAAGGCTGCTGTATGGAGCCAGATATTCCATCGGAATCAGTTTACCTGTGCTGCTGATTTTGTCTGTGATTGGTCTGATTGTCGGTACTTTTAGCGCCTGTGCTGGAGAAAAAGCAGACCATTTCATTACTATACTCTGTGATGTGTTTATTGCTTTTCCTTCTCTTATCATTGCTATTGCTGTCATAGGCGTTCTGGGGAACGGACTCCAAAACATTGCCGTTTCTGTTGTGATAGCGACCTGGGCTTGGTTTGTTCGTATTGTCAGATCTTATTCCGTTCAAGAAATGGGTAAAGATTATATCCTGGCAGCCCGGATTTCTGGGTGCAATACAGGAAAGCTGGTCTTCAGACATCTGATTCCTAACATTCTGCCACAGTTTCTTGTGTATGTTTCCACTGGTGTCGCTTCTTCCATCATTATGGTTTCCAGCTTTGCTTTCCTCGGACTTGGCCTTCCCTCCGGCACACCGGAATGGGGTGCCATGTTAAATGATGCCAGGACAGCGCTTTACTCTCATCCGGAATTGCTAATCTATCCAGGCTTGTGCATCTTCGTAACGGCAGCAGGCTTCAATTTATTTGGAGAAGCACTCCGTGATATTCTGACGCCGGAGGAGGACAGCCTATGATGCCATCACTTATGATTGATCATTTAAGCATTAATCTTCGGTCAGGCACGGATAACTTGGTTTCTGAAATATCCTTTGCAATCAAAGAAGGAGAGTCTTTGATCTTGTTAGGCCAGTCAGGCAGCGGCAAAACAATGACCTGTAGTGCGGTGCTAAACTTATTGGACCCCAAAAAATTTAAGGTGTCGGGTTCCGTTTTCTTCGGCGAGACTGATCTTTTGAATTCGTCAGAAAAGCAGAGACGAGGAATATACGGAAACCAGATTGTCTATATCCCGCAAAATCCAATGACTGCACTGGACCCTTCTATGCGTATTGGCAGACAGATGGATGAAACGCTACGGCTTCATTCCGACAAATCCCGCCAGCAGCGTTACAACTATATTCTGCGGCTTCTGCATGATGTAGGCTTAGATGATCCTGACAGGGTATACAGAGCATACCCCCATATGCTTTCCGGAGGAATGCTTCAGCGTGTCATTATCGCAATGGCTATGATGCTTGATGCAAAATTCGTGCTTGCCGATGAGCCGACAACTGCTTTGGATGTGATTCACAGAAATGGAATCATAGATTTATTTTCGCAGATGAAAGCAAATGGAGTTGGGATTCTTATGGTAACTCATGATTTCGCAACAGCTCTTCAATTAGGTGGAAACGTGTTGGTGATGAAAGAAGGAAAAATTATAGAATCCGGTGAAGTTCAATCTGTCTTCGATCATACCACAGAACCTTATACAAGGTCGCTGATTGAAGCTTACTCCCTTTCCTGTGCTTTCACGAAAGGGGCGGAATCATGATTAAAGTCAACAACCTATCAAAAGAATTTCACGAACAAGGCACAAGCAACGAGCTTCTGGCCGTTGATCATGTAGATTTTACTATTCAGAATGGTTCATTTTGCGCTTTGGTAGGAGAAAGCGGATCTGGTAAAAGCACTTTGGCTCAGCTCATGTGCGGTCTTCTGGTTCCATCTTCTGGAGAGGTACTGTTTGAAGGAAAAAACATTTCCCTCTGCCGGGGCAAGCAAAAGCAGGTACTGCGATCTAAAATACAGCTGATTCTTCAGGATGGCAAGGGAGCAATGGACCCTCGCTTTACGGTATATCAAATCATTGCAGAGCCAATTCGCAATTTCAGAAAACTCAGCAAAAAGGAAGAAGAACGGGAAATCAATGATCTTCTTACCATGATGGAGCTTCCCGAAGAGATCAAGCTGCGAAAAGCTCATGAGCTATCCGGTGGACAACAAAAACGTGTATGTATTGCAAGAGCGTTAGCGGCTCAACCGGATGTGTTGATTTTTGATGAAGCAGTCAGTGGGCTGGATGTCCTGGTTCGTAAACATATTCTTGATTTGCTGAAGCGACTCCATCAGGAGCGAAAAATGACTTGCTTTTTCATTACCCATGACCTGGACGTTGCGCTATATCTTGCAGACCGTGTGATGGTGATGCGCTGCGGTAAGATTATCGAAGACCGTACATTTCACGGTTCGACAGACTGCTTTACACATCCGTATACCAAGCTTCTGCTGCATTCTATTGCTCCATATTTGGGTTAAACCATTCAATAAATACGTATACCCTGCTGAAAACCATGATATAAAAAAATAAAGGAGATTTTGTACATGAAACCGAAAAAACTTTTAGCTTTCGGACTCGCACTTGTGATGTGCCTTGCTATGGCAGCTTGCGGCACGAACCCTGACGAGAAAACCGATGCAGAGCCGGTCTCAATCACTGTCACCGAGAATTGGGACTTTTCTGTAGGCTTCTATCCTGTCATCACGCCTATGGTATCCAGCACTTATGGTGCCGGATTCTGGAGTCGTAATTTTTACAACACTCTGGTAAGCTACGATGATAACGGGAAGATCCAGGGCGAGTTGGCTGAAACCTGGGAAATCAGTGATGACGGCAAGACTTACGCCTTCCATCTGCGTGATGGTGTCAAATTTTCTGACGGTACTCCTCTGACTTCCGAGGCAGTAAAGATGACCCTTGAAGCAGTAGTAACCCATCTGGGTCCCCAGAATGGTGCCTTCGGTAAGCTCACTACTTTGTTTGACAAGCTGGAAACCCCGGATGAAAAAACCTTTGTAATGACTTTGAAGACCCCTTATTACGCTGCTCTTGACAATCTGACCATGGCGCTGCCTCTTGGTATTGTGAATCCCGCAGCCTTTGAAGGCGGCGTAGAAAAGGCTTACGAGAATTGCGTGAGTGCAACTATGGGTACTGGTCCCTATATGTTTGAGCGGGTCGAGGGAGATACCTATACCTTTATCCGCAATCCCTACTACTGGGGCGAAGCTCCTGAAGTGGACGAGTTCAAAGTCAAAGTGATTCCTGATAATGCTGCAAAAATTCTTGCTCTGCGCAACGGCGAAATCGATGCAATTCTCGGCTCCAGCAGACTTAGCGCAGAAGGCTACACGGAAATTTCCCGGGATGCCGCTTTCGGTCATGCCATGGATGACAGCACCAACCAAACTCGTTATCTGGGTATGAACCTGAATAAGGCTCCCTTTAATGATCCTCTTGTAAGGGAAGCAGTATCCTACGCTGTTAATCAGCAGGAGTTGGAAACCTCTGTTTTCGATGGTCTGGAGACTGCTGCCGAAACCCTCTTTACGAATGAAAAGCCCAACTGCGGTGTGGAGGTTAAGACCTATCCTACCGACATGGAAAAGGCAAAGCAGCTCATGAAGGAAGCCGGCTATGAGGATACCAATGATGACGGTATCCTGGAGAAGGACGGAACTTCTCTCACCATTCATTTCAACTATTCTCAGAGCCTTGCAAGTGTTGACAATGCAGTTCTTTCTATTGCAGCTTCTCTTAAAGAACTCGGCTTCGATGTTACTATTGATGCAGTAGACATGAACACCTGGTATGGAGCCTTGATGGCTGGCGAATATGATCTGACCTTCTACAATACTGCTGGCGGTTCCTTTGACCCTGCAACAGATATGAGCAATATGGCTCCTGGCGCTATGGGTGATCCGATCCTCTGCCAGTTCTCTGCTTTCTTTGAGAATCCTGAAATTTTCGCAGAATTGGACTCCACTTCTGATTCTCAGCGTGTGCAGGAAATCTATGGAATGATTCTGAATGGTATTGCAGATCAGAATCTTCTGGTGCCTGTAACCGGCACTCACGATCTGGCTCTGTGGAATACTGATAAGATAACTGGCTATGACTTCTACACAGATGCCAGCTACGTAGACATTGCATCTGTTCATGTGAAATAATGTCCAGCAGTGTGGCTGAGGCGGTTACAAAAGAAAGACTTCATTCTTCAGGAGAAGACTATCTAAAAGCCATATTTATTCTTGAAGCGCAACATGGTTCAGTTCGTTCAGTAGAGGTTGCTGAGTACATGAATGTATCTAAAGCGAGCGTTAATCATGCAGTTAGGCACACGCGAAATCAGGCACATTATTTTGAATAATCAGGTTGTCAACTCATCCAGGGCGCTCCATTCACTCAAACACACCGTGCCAAAAGCACACAAAAATATTGCCATACATATGGTAGATCACATTAGAAGACTGGGCGTTTTCCCAGCTAACTACGCATTAGATTTAGGCGAATTTATTGACAGCAACGGTAATTCGTATATAGACATTGTAGAGTTAAATCCCATATCATGCTCTGTGTGCTATGTAAATAATAGCATCTATGCTGATGTGGTTCCTGAGATTGGCGAATGTCAGCGCCAACTAATGATGGGTGCTGAGTTTTGCTACGATGCCATCGCAAATCCAAAGAATTACGATATGCTGAGAATATCCGATAAGAGTTATACTTATACTTCGGATAACCAATACGCTCTTTTATAGTTTGCATATCATAGAGGGTTTTAGAGCAATTCTGGAAGTGCCGCTTGTTTCTTTCTCTGTGTTAAATCTCCGATAGAGTGAGTCCTTCTGGGAGGTCCATCATGAACCTCCCCTGGGTCCAGCAAATAGGCGCAGTCCTCCCTTGGCGGAGGACTGCGCTTTTTTTACGGCCTTACTGCATGGAATACAGGTTGGATGTGCTGCTCCCATTGTCACGGTAGCGTGGGATCTTTTGCAGGTATCCATGCTGCTCCAGATCCGTCAAAGCCCGTTTGACCGTGGAGCGTGACAATCGCATGTCGGAGGCAATGGTTTTGATTCCCGGCCAGCATTTGCCCTCGCTGTCTGCGCGGTCACGCAGATACATATAAACTGCCCTCGCTCTGGAGGGCAGCTCGGTGTCGGCATAAATTGTTCCAAAGTAACTCATAGATCCTCCTCACCATAGGTTTTCATCTGCTTTCCGCCCCTGCGCCGAGGCTTATCTACAGCAGGCTCATGGGCAATGCCGCCGCGTCCGGAAACGGCATAGGCTCCACGCATATCCGCATTTTCCGCCTTATTTGACTGCGGGAGGTTACGCTCCAGATCTTCACGGTTGGCATAGGCTACTGCACGATCTGCCCGCTCCGGCACGATATAAGGCTCCTCGAAGGTGATACCCCATTCCAGGAAAAGCCGCAGGCGGGTACGCATGGGATGCTGTCCCGTCTTTTGGACAATAAAATTCCCCTTGGGAATCGCCTTCAACTCATCAGCCGTCAGCAGCGGACGCTCCATCATCTGCAGACTTTGGCTGGGATCGTTCTTCCCGCGGCTTACAGACCCAGATAAAACGGTACGGTTTCCGAGTGCCTTCGACAGCACCTCCGCCGTCTGACTGTTAGGCGCAAAGCCGCCGAAGATGGTATCCTGGCAGTTGTCCTGAATAATTTCGCTTCCTTCTTTTCCGTAGTTCTTTTCAAGCTGCGCTAAGGACTGAATGATTGGCACCAGCGTCAGGCGGCGGGAACGGCCTGCGGAGAACAGCGGAAGGACATCGAAGGGCGGCATGGTTCCGAACTCGTCGCAAAACAGTACTACACGGTTTTGCAGCTTTCCACCGTTCTCATCCGCTACGGCAAACAGCTCTCGGCTCAAGTTTTGGATCATCAAGCCCGCCATGAAGTTTTTGGTGGTGTCCTCCTCCGGAAGGATGAGGAAGATGGCAGACTTCTCCGAACCAAACTTCTCCGCATCAATGGCACTGTCAAAACAGAGTACCTGCTCCAACTCTGAGTCCAGAAATGCATTGAGACGAGAAAGTACCGTGGACATGACAGAGGCCATGGCCTGTTCTGCGCTGTTGAGTGCAGCACCAGCAAACCATCTGGCCTTGTGGTCTGGCGGCAGCTTGCCCATCAGGAGCTGGAAGTGACTCTTGCCCTTTACTTTGCTGGGTTCCAGCAGATCCTGCACCAGCTTGAAGACAGAAACGATGTGCCGGCGCTCCTGTGGATGCTCCTTATCCGGCGGCAGAAACTCCGCCAGCATCAGGATGACTGAAGTGAGCAAGCCCTCCGCCGCATCGTAGAAAAAGGCATTCTGTCCGCGATTGCTGTCATCGCCATCGGGGTTGACAATGGTTTTGGCAAGGATCTTGGCGTACTTCTCCGCCTTGGCTCGAGCCGCCAGGTTCTTGGGATCTTTTCTTGCAATGTCCATGTAGCGGTTGACCAGTGTCAGCAGGTTGTTGCCGTCTGAGCGAGTGGGATTTCGCAGGTCAATGACGGACACATTATAGCCGTAGCAGTTTTTGGCAATCGTGCCGTAATTGCGGGCCAGGTCACCCTTGCTGTCCAGCGCCAGCCAGCTCATACCGGAGGCACAGGCATATTCCAGATTGGGGTACAGGAAGAATGCAGTTTTGCCGATACCGCTGGCGCCGATCATAAGGCAGTGGATGTCATCGCTGTCCACCAGTGCGGTGAGTTCCTGCGGTTGCCCCTTGCAGCCGAGGATCAATCCCTGCTCCGTGGGGAGATTCTGTCCTCTGCGCCACTCTCTGACTTTGAAGGGCACATGGGCATAGGTCTGCTTGATTTCCTTGTCGGTGGCCCATCTGGCTGTACCGTGCTGCCCATCTCCCACGGTGCGGGATTTGATATTGCCAAGGGTATAGTGATGAGACATCATGGACAGCCCACCGATGGCAAGGAACATTGCGGCTCCCGCTGCGATCAGGATCCAGACACTTGCGTTCAATATTTCACCTCATTTCATTCATAGAAAAACCCTGCGCATTTTCCCCGCTCAGGGTCAGATCGTCATTCCAGTCTTTGTTTTCCGGGATAAGGCGCTCCACGGAATAGCGCATTTCCAACTGCTCCCGCATCCGGCGGCTGGCCTGATGACCGGCTTCATCATTATCAAGACAGAGCAGAATGGTATCGAGCTGCGGCACTTGTTCCAACATCTGCAATACCGGCTGAATGGATGTGCCGCAACAGGCTACATAGCTGTGCCGCTGCCAGTTCTCCGGATAAAGGGTGATGAAGGACAGCATATCGATGGGCGCTTCAAACACATACAGGCTTCTGTCTGTGCCGACATGATGGAAGCTGTATCGTGGATCACTGCCCTCCACATTCAGGCGGAAGGCTTTCCCGTAGCTGTTGGCGCTGCGCTTGTGGGCGTGGCGGGGAACACCATCTGTATCCGTACCAACAAACACGGCGTTGTGATATTCGGCATCCTCATACAGAAGCCCAGCCTTGGCAAAGTGCGCCACCACATCTCTTGCGATGCTGCGATGTTTGATGAGATACGCAAACACTCTGCGCATATCTTTGTTGGCGGGCGGCAGTGCAAATGGTTTCACAGGTTCCTCTGTGCGTTCCCCGGCAGAGGGATACGCTGTTCCCAGTTCACCGCCCAGCAGCATTGTCACTGCGTCCGGGTAGCTAAGGCCGTAGAATCGCTGCACAAAGCTGACGGCATGTCCGCCTCGCTCCTCCGCATGGTCATACCATTCGTTGCCTCGGACGGTCACGCTGTGGTCGCTGGCAAGGCGTTTTTCTCTGCCAGAGGAAAGCAGCTTTTCACCGCGGCAGCGCAGGAACTCCTCCAGATTCACTGCGGCGGCGCGCTGTTTCTGTTCTTCGGTGAAATGAATATAGCTTGACATGGAGTCCTCCTTTTTTACATGCTCTGCTGATACTGCGTCTGCTCCTCATGGTCGTCCGCCTTGTGACCCATAGCCATACGTTTCTCCATAAGCCGTCTGCGGCGTTTGGAATCGATGCGGATCCCCGCCGGGTTACTTGGTGGAACGGAATTGCTTTGGAATATCCTACTCATGTGATGGAGTAGTTTGGTTGCTGCCAGCATGACAGACGGATCCCGGAACTGGTCAAAGCGGTCGAGAAAAAATCGTGCATACTCATTGCCTTGTGCTGCGGCTCGGATCAGCCATTCTCTGGCCTGCTCACGATCCGGAGGAACATCCCTCCCAAAGAGATACAGCTTGCCCAAGGCGTACTGTGCAAATTGATTTCCCTGATCAGCGGAGGCTGTCAGGTACGCAAGAGCCTTTTCCACATCCTTCGGCACGGACTCACCGGTGAGATAGATCTTTCCGAGCCGATACCGTGCAAACTGATTGCCCTGTTCTGCGGCCTTGTCCAACCATTCCAGAGCTTCTACTGTGCGCTTCTGCGTGAGGAGCAGCTTCCCGAGGGCGTATTCCGAGAAATCATTACCGGCTTCTGCCGAGCACCGAAACCATTGCTCTGCTTTTTCGTGGTCACGCAAGGTGGAGAGATCATCCCGATAGAACTTACCAAGCTGATGTGCCGCAACGGTATATCCCTCCTCCCAGAGCTGCTCCAGCGCTTTGACCGCTTCTGTGTGTTCCGCATCCAGCGCATAGATATCCTGCAGAACAGCCTTTGCGGCGCGGTAACGCTGCGCCTGCTCGTACACGCTGTAGGACTGATGCTCCTCCTTCTGAGTTTCCAGCTCCGGGTCATCCTGCATTCCTTCATCCTCAAAGGTCGGGAGGCCGAGACGAATGCTCTCGGCCTCCCGGATGATGTCGTTCTTGATTTTGCGAAACTCCTTGCGTTGAGATAGCGGGAGTCGTTCCCACGGGGTACTGTGACCGTAGCACTCGCTCAGTTCCTCATGGATCTGATTCCACACCTCATAGCACTCAGAGACCTCCGGCAGCTCCGCCAGCGCATCCACGATGGTATCGACGAGCTGCTTCAGCGGCTTCTTGAGATAGCCGTACTGTTTCTTTCCGGTAGTCGTTTCCAGTGCCTGCACAAGCTGACGCATATTATCCTCGATGATCGGGCTGTCACAGACCTGACGCTGCATCCGGCTGATCATTTCCCGCATAGCATTCTGCGCTGCCTCCACCAAGTCTGAGTAGGCCACATCCTTGCGCGCATAGATTTGCTGCATCTCATCTCGGAAGATAGCATTGGTCAGCTTGGAGCGCATCGCCGCGATCCCGTCCTTGGTCAGGAAGCCTTCCTTGGGATCATCGGACCAGACCATCATATGAATGTGCGGGTGATGCCCTTCGTCATGGAAGGCGGCGTACCAGTGGAAGTTCTCGAGCGATATCTTCATCGACTTCGCCAGCGTCGGTGCGTTCTCCATGAGGAGCGTGCGCCACGCATCAGCGTTGTCGTATTCCAAACGGGCAGCATCTTCCCGACGCAGCGAGTAGATGATGGTCCATACATTTCCCTCATGTGCTTCCAGTTCTGATATCGCCGAGGCAAGATCTACGGCAGTGGCAGAACTGAACAGACCATGAGTACCTCGCTTCTGCACGCGGGGACGGGTAGCAATGTACTGCATGTATCCGCTCTCTGGGTCTATTTCGTGAAGGTTAGCATCCAGTGCCATACTGATAAATGCGGAAGCCGTACCGAGCGTCGGCGTTCTGCAGTAGTCCTCGTACTCAAACAGTTCCACCGCATCCGGAAAGTCATGGAGCAGTTTCTGGATGAGCTCACGCTGACCTTTTGTGACCGCACTGTTTCCGGCAAGCTTCTCCACACCTTCACGGGTAGCAATGTAGCGCATGTACCCGCCTGCTTTCCCAGATTTGATATAGCCGCTCTTCTGTACGAGCTTCGCCATCGCTTACACCGATTTCTGAAAGTCCAGTGCATCCTTGAAGGAGATACGGCCATTGGTCCGCTTCATATCACGGATGGCCTTGCCGCGCAGGCGCTCATACGTTCCTTCATCGATGTCGGTGTCATAGGCGATGATCTGTGCCATCAGGTTGATGTCCACGCCCTGCTTGAAAAGCAGAGAACTGATGCGGCCTGCGAAACCGTCCAGCGTTCCGGTCAGCGTTGCGGAGAGTACTTCAGGCAGAAATGCACTGGCGTTCTTCGTGTTCAAGTAGCCGACATAGAACTTGAGCGCATTCATCACGAACTCGCTTCGGCTGCTGCAGTTATCCAGCTTCAGGTGTGCATCGATCTCTCTGTCCATATCCTCAGTGATCCAGAAAGCCTTTTTGATCTTGTCGTTGTGTTCCATTGATAAATTCCTCCTTATTTCCGTGTTGTCTCCGCCGGAACCCCTTGTCACACGGGGATTTTCCGGTTTATAGGGTCCAAGCCGCCCCGCAAGGCACTATTTTGTCCCCAGCCTAAAAAGCCGGAAACTGCCCGCACTGCGGGCAGAAGTGGGTCGAGCCGGGGTGCTTTGTCCCCGGCTCTTTCTCCTGCTTTTCTTTCGTCGGATGCTGATATCCCCACAAAGCGGTTCAAAGCCCGCCCAAATCCCCGCTGGGGTACCCGCTCGGGCTACCTGTAAAAAGCGCACACAGCGGTCCACAGGGGCGGCCACGGCGGTTACATCTGCATCTCAGGAGCCTGCGTTTCACTGTCCCGAAGCTGTTGGGCGTACTCGTGCAGGTTCATGCCGGTTTGCTGCTGGCAGAACGCCTCCATCTTGTGGAGCAGAACTTCCTGTTCAGCAGCATTGAGAGAGTAACTCCAGCTTTCTTCCGAACCGTCTCCCTTGCAGAGGTTCAGTTCCAGCGTGTCACACAGACGATCCTGCTCCACGTCATAGTTGGCGTAAATGTTGAGCCAGTCGTCGTTCTGATCGGTGCAGACAAATGTACCGAAGGCGGCATCTACATCGAAGTCCGCCTGCAGATAAAAGTTGAGCTTGCCGTCCGATTCGATGATCTCCTCACCGAAGGTAAAATTTCGAGCGGAGAGATGCCCTGCCGAGGTGATCTCTTTGCCATTCAGATGATTCAGCAGTTTGCGCCACTGCTCATCTGCCGAAGCAAAGTACGACCTCGTTGCATGGTATGACGCCACGGACACATCCCGCATCGCCCAAGTCTGCCAACCATCCATAATGTGAACAGCGGAGAACTCACGCTTGTCGAAGTTCACATCGAACACACCGCATACCTTTCCGGTGTTCTCCATGCGTACAGCGGTCAGCGCATTGTATTCCTCCGCAGTGATGGGACGACCGCCTGCAAACATTTTGATAAACAAATCCGGCACAGCAGCTTTCTCGCTGGTGATGTAACTGCGCAGCTTTTTCCCGACCGTCAACAGCTCCTCACCGGGCGAGGTTTTGAAGTACCATTCTTGACCACGCTCCGTCACATGGTAGGCCGCATAAGTGCGGGCTGCTTCCTCCTCTGTGCGCTGTGCGGCAGCTTCCGATTGGATTGCACGGCTGATGCGCTCATACTCCCGTTCCGGAAGCTGATTGCAAAGCTCATCCAGCACATTCTCCAGATGCTCCTGCAAAGTTTCATCATTGAGATGTTTCTCAATGGCCCTTTTCCATCGCTGGTCGATCCACAGAACGATTTCTTCTTGCTGTGACATATCAGTTGCCCTCCTTCACCACGGCTGCCATGGCCTTCGGCTCACTATTCGGCGTTTTGGGTGCGGCAGATTTGGCAGTGCGCTTGGGCTTGGGAGCAGGGACAGCCTTGCTGTCCAGATACTCCCGCACAGCTTCCGGCACCGTCTGCTCATAGAGCTGCTTGAGCGCATCGTCCATGCGGGCCTGCACGGAGGAGTGTTCCTTGCGGAGCGAGAACTCCAGCGCGTCCAGCTTGTCATCGTCAAAGGTGAGAGTGATATTTACTTTTTTCATGTTGTACCTCCTCAGTCATAATTGATATACGGAATTTTCAGCCAGTGCGTCCAACCACGGTTCGCCAGTTCCGTTTTCACCACACCGTACTTGGTACCCATAGCCTCGATGACCTGACCGCCGCCAATGTAAACGCCGATGTGCCCGTCATGCCAAACGGCAAGACCGGGAATGTCCGGCATGGTATCGATGGGACCGGACTCCGTGGCGCTGTAGTGCATCTGATTGGCACCGATGTCCGGCATGCCGTGAGTTCCATAGTCAATGGTCATTGTTTCCGGGGACAACCAGCCGTACCCCTTGATGAGTCCCACGCAGTCGGTGGTCCTGCCGCCCAGCCAGTTGGCACGGATAAAATCTTCGTAGCTGCCGACACCGTCAGGATACTGATCCAGTTTGTAGGCAAAGAGCGATTCGGTCAGCACATCGCCATAGGTTCCCCAGACATAGCCCCAACCGGATTCCCATGCGTGGATGGCGTAGGTTACAAGGTCAGCGGCGTTTTTACTGTTGGGATCGGTGAAAGCCGAGATGTCCAAGTCAATACTGCTTCCATCTCCGCGAAGGAACTCACCGTTGTAATTCCCGCCGCCCGCAGCGCCGGCGATCATGGAATAGATGTGGTTGATATTGCTCTTGTCATCCTCTGTGATCGTCCGGCCCAGCTCTGCTTCCAGATTGGCATACGCTTGATACAGTGAGACCGGAACAGCGACGGTGTATTCTTCTACCGTGCTGGTGACCGTGCCATCGTCGTTCTCGATATCTACCGTGCGGGTACGGGTTTCCCAAGTGTAGAAGCATTCTACGAAGCGGCTTGCCGCCCGTGCGGACGGCGCATCCTCGCCAAAGCAGAGGGCATAAAAAACGGCCTTGATCCGAATCGGGTCAAGGCCGTTTCCGCTTTCCGTTTGCCCATTGACGGAAGCCACTGCCGAATCCAGAAGAGAAAAAGCGGTACGCATCTCCTCAATATGATACCGGAATTCTGCGGGTACTTCTGTTGAGTAACTCACGCCATAGAAGGCTGCAGCTACCGCCTG
>OMFO01000297.1_pt1 | contig 32032 bp, 42 predicted proteins | sample 1645611 | NCBI WGS metagenome assembly OMFO01 (sample SAMEA103958147, study PRJEB25191) | human gut metagenome | biome: human-associated habitat [ENVO:00009003]; feature: intestine environment [ENVO:2100002]; material: feces | place: Germany | collected 2013/2015
TAAAAACCCCTGGTGGGGTGTCTTATTTTTCTCTAAAAACCCCTGGTGGGGTGTCGGTATCCCCGTAACGCTCCTTCATCAGCTGGAGGGCCTCGATAAGAAACACGGCATACGGTATTCCCCTTTGGCGGACAAGGGCTCGGATTTCATCCCGAACCTCTTCCGGCACTCGGAAGGCGATGCAGACCCCGGCCCGGTCGCCTATGGGTTTGCGACCGCCACCGGGGCGGCGTCCGCCCCAGCTCCCTTTCTGTTTCTTCCCGTTTTCCACTGCCTACTCGCTTTTCGTGATTTTCTGCATCAGAGCAACCGTGCCGCGCGCCGCACGCAACGCATTGATGAAACGTTCTGTCCCTGCCTCCCCCTGGGCATCGACCATGCGTTCCCGCTGGGAGAGGGCCGTCCGCAGTACGTCGTCTATCGCTTCCATTTCTCCGAAAATATATGCTCTTAGCGCTTTTTTCAACAGCGGCGGCACCCGATTCGGATGCGTCAGAGGCGTATGAAAATATTCGACAACCTCCAACACGACCGTCGTCGAATCCTCGAACGTCTTCGTGATGAAAGTCTTACCGTCCGCTTGCAACGCGGCTATATGTGCGTCCCGGCGGCTTTTCGGCAAAAGGTAGCCGCGGGCGATAAATCCGACCTCCTTGTCTGTACAGACAACGAAATCGTCGGTAAACCGAGCCGCCGGAGAACGGCGGCTGCGGTCGATGATGAATGCTGGATAATTTTTCGGCATAATATTACAAATCTGACAACAACCTTTGATATTCTTCTTCTTCGTCGAAGGGGAGCGGATTTATTTCACGACAATGATGCAGCCAGAAAAAACGTGTGTCGGCCTCGCTCATTCTTCTATACTCTATTTTTTGAGGTTCCGAATATTTATTATTGAACAAATCGACAAAATAGTTCGTGCATGCTTTCTCCCCTTCGCGTCTGCGAAGTACTTGTCCCTGCTGTACTTCACGCGACGTCATCGTGCGGCAGATTGTCTTACCGTCGTACGTGTGAAAGAACACGCGACCACTTTCCTGATTATCGTTGATTAAGCGAATGTCTGATGCTTTCATATCGTTGTCTGTTGTTTGATTGTCAAATTCTTTGTCGTTTTTAGATTCTTCGGCGGTTACCTCCTCCGCCTCGGCCGGTTCTGCGGCCTGCTCAGCCTCATTCTGTTCGGATGCCTCAATCTCTGCGTCGAGGGCGGCCAGTTCCGCCTGCTCCCATTCGCGGTATTCGGCTATCTGCTCGTCCGTAACCTTCATCATGGCGAAAGCGACGCACCAGCGCTGTTTTTCGGAAAGGCGGATATTGTGATGCAGAGCCTTGTCGCAAATGTCAGTTACGAATCCCTGGCCGTATTTTGCAACGATTTCAAAAATACCAGGGGCATCGTCAAAATATTCCCAAACAGTACGACGACTCGGATACTCTATCCGATGAGTACCGTCAATCAGATTGAAAATTGCGCGAACGTTGTTTTTTGCGCGAAGGTCAGAAAGATTGTCGTAGAAGTTTTTGAAAGTTTTCATATTGTTCTCGCTTTGAGCCCGGCGGCTTGGTTTTTGATTACACTACAAAGGTAATGCTTTATTTTTATTTTGCAAACTTTTCCAAGAAATATTTTAGAAAAAATCGCAACCATTTTTCCATACGCTGAAATACATTAGTCGTGGGAGTATGTCAAGAATGGCCGCAATGAAATAGGGAAAATCCCCGATTTTTATGTTGAAACAGTCGGTAATTTTGCGACATGGCTTATAACAGAAAACGGGGATTGACTATCAAGCAGGAGAAATTCTGCAACAAGTATATCGAATGCGGCAATGCCTCCGAAGCGTATCGTTATGCTTACGACTGCGCAAAGCATAATGATTCTACAGTCTGGGCCAATGCCAGCAGATTGCTCGATAATAGCAATGTTGCGGCAAGGATAGATTACCTTAAGAGTCATCTTGCGGAGGCGGCCGGCATAAGCGCCCTGCAAATCATCAGAGAACATCAGAAGATTGCTTTTTCCAATGGTGCCAGAATACGGAAAGATTGGATGTTGCTGAAAGACTTCGAGGCGTTGTCCGACGACGAAAAATCGTGCGTTCGGTCTGTCGAAACGAAGCAAATCAAGCGGGTAACGGAAGATGGTGATGAAGTCATTAGCGAATGGGTGAAGGTGACGACTTATGACAAACAGAAGTCGCTTGATGCCTTGTCCAGAATGCTCGGTTATGAAGCCCCTACTAAGGTAGAGGTACGACAGGCTACACCTTCAGACAACGCTCATAAAGTCATCTTCGAGAACTACCAAAAGAAGGATGATTGAGTTCCATTTCAATGAAATTTATGCACCCGTTTTCACGACCGACAAACGTATCATCGATATACGGGGAGGCCGTGGCCGAGGCGGTTCTCACTTCGGAACGGACTATTTTTTATTTCTGTTGACTCAATCTCAATATTTCCGCGGATACTTCATAAGAAAGACGCTGAACGATATCAAGACCAGCTTGTTTCAAGACATAAAGGACAGGATATACGAGAATCCGGGTATTGACATAAATGATTTTCATATAAACGAAAATAATTACTCGTTGCTGTATAAGCCGACGGGCAATATGATAATCAGCAAAGGCATCACCGGCAGCAAGGTGCGCACGGCAAAGATGAAATCACTGGCCGGTGCGACGCATGTGCTCATCGAGGAGGCCGACGAAATCGATGAACAGAGCTTTGCCCAACTCAACTTGTCTCTAAGAACCACGAAGTCCGAACATATCCAGATAATCCGTATCTACAACCAGCCGCCCCGTCATCATTGGATATATAAGGACTACAATCTTATCGAAACGGATGTGAAAGGATATTATCGGGCGGAGGTAAAAGCGACTTCGGATGTATTATCCATATTTTCTACATACCATGCCAACATGGATAATCTTCACCCGTCGACGGTGAGGGAATTCGAGGCGTTCAAGGAAAGTGCCCCCGATTACTATTACAACCAGATATTGGGGTTGGTAGGCGAAGGCGCCAAAGGTCGTATATACAGTGGGTGGGAGCATACGACGAATGCAGCATTCGAGGCGCTCGAATTACCTCATGCATACATCATGGACTTTGGATATGGCGGTGCCCCGACCGCAGTCATCGAGGTAAAATGGCATAAGGACTGTCGCTATATACGGGAACTGATTTATTCACGCGACCTCGATAGTCTGGAGCTTGCGCGGATGCTGCGGGCAAAAGGGATATCGGAGCAGGATATGATAGTGGCAGACTATGGCAGCGGCGGAAATATTCGCATAGCAGAGTTGCGGCGCGGGACATACGATGGCCTGCGGTACAATATTCGGGCGACGGTGAAAGGCTCCGGTTCAGTACAGGCAGGCATTTCCAAAGTAAAATCCGCAAAAGTCTACATGACAGAAGACAGTGCCAATGGATGGGCCGAATATCAAGAATACTGCTGGCTTCTGGACGCTAAAGGTAATCCGACAGACCAGCCGAAGAAAGAAAATGACCATATCATGGATTGCATCCGCTATTTCGAGCAGGCGAAAGGGATATTGTTCTAAAAATTTTTGCCTTTTTTAAAAACCCCGATTTTCGCATTGGAAATGCACGTATATTTGCCATGTAAGCGTGTGTTGCATATGGGCTTATTCCGAAAAGTGTTCAATAGATGGTTAGGTCGCGGAATCGATTTCTTCGGTTTCTCGATGAATGGCTGTCATTACGATATCCCCTTAGATGGTGTTTTCGGACAAAATGCGGCATACGACCGCTGCTCCACGCTGAAGACGGTCGTTAACAGGAATGCCAGAGCCATGGCAAACGGAGTATGGTGGATAACCGACAATGCAGGCAACGATGTCACCGAAAAATATTTCGACATTGCCGTAAGGCTGACAGCTCCGAATCCCATACAGACGTTTTCGGAGTTCATCATGCAAATGGATGTATATCGTCAGTTGCGCGGTGAAGTCTTCGTGTATTTCGCTGCTCCGGTCGGCAGTTCGGCAAGCGCCGCCTATTCCTGGTGGGTAATCGACCCCCGGTATGTGGAAATCGAAACAACGGGAATTTTATACGGAGGAGAAAATATCGAAGACATCATTACCCGATACTGGCTGAATGCAGGGGGGCAGCGTACGGAATTAGACAGGTCGCGTCTGCTGCATATCAAAGATGTCAATCAGAATCTCGATTTCTGCCCATCCGACATTGGCGGGGTCACGCGTCTGTACAGCGTACAGAACTCCGTGAACAATCTCATTGTTGCGGAAGAGGCTCTCTTGTCCATGAATAAGGACAGGGGCGCTTTGGGTATCTTGAGCAACGATACGGATGATGCTGCGGGGCATGTGCCTATGTCTCCGGAGGAACAGAATCGTCTTCAGGAGAAATTCAAAGCACGCTATGGACTGCAGCAGGGGCAGTGGAAGGTCATCATTACGGACGCGAAATTAAAGTGGCAGTCCATGACGATGTCTGTAAAAGAACTTCAGCTGCTGGAAGGCATGACGGAGAACATTCAACTCATATGCAACGCCTTCGATTATCCGTACGAGTTGCTTGCCAATACGAATAATGTGACTTATTCGAATAAACAGGAGGCGAAAAAATCTTGGTACGAAGACATAATCATTCCGATGTCCCGCATTTATGCAGAAGGGTTCACGCGTATACTGCTGGGGCTTGGCGGTGACAAATTCGTTATGGATTTTTCTGGTCTGAGCTGTTTGAAAACTGCCGAAGCAGACCGGGCAAAAACATATTATCAAAAAGCAGTTGCCGTCCGGGAATTGTATACATTGGGCGTCATATCAAGAGAAGAGGCACGCATTGAGTTGGATTACAATGAAGCAATCGAAGGTAAAGCGACCATGTACTCCACCCAAGGAATGGATAGAGGAAATACGCAAGAGGCGTAATGAAATGGTCAGCGGTAAAAAAGTGGTTACGAAATGAACGACGACTTTATCAAGCATCTGAAGAATGAGAAGTGGCGCATCGTCGCCGAGAAAAAGGCGTCCATCAAAAAAGCGGATGCCGCCTCTTCCTGTATCGTGTCTCTTGCCGACCGCCGAGATGCTCTGAAAGCTGAAGCCGGAAATCGCCTGGGGGCCGATATCATGCAGGTGGAAGCTGTCATCAATACGACAGGACTGTTCGACAGCCATGACGATGTGCATATTCCCGGCCTGTGGAATAAATCGCTGGCGAATCTCCGGCTTGTCTATTTGTTGCAGGAGCATGAACGGGAATTCGACCACGTGATTTCCGATGAAGTCAAGGTATCCGTACAAGAGAAGAGCTGGGCGGAACTGGGTGCCCCACTCGAAGGCAGCACGCAGGCACTTGTTTTCAATGCCACGGTACACCGGCGTCGCAATCCCTACATGTTCGACCAATACATGAATGGCTACGTGCGCAACCATTCCGTTGGGATGTATTATAAGGCTATTGAGTTGTGCATCAATAGCGAGGAACCGTATTATGCCGACGAGAAAAAGGCATGGGACAAATACATCGAGTATGTCGCGAACAGAGACGATGTGGAGGAAGCCGGATATTTCTGGGCAGTTACCGAAGCGGAGGTAGTGGAAGGTTCTGCCGTCCTGTTCGGCTCGAATTGGGTTACGCCGACCATCAATGTTGATTTGAAGGATAACACGAGTATCCTATCGAAAATAGGCAGGAATTTTCATTAACCGACTAAAATACTGATTATGGAAGAATTCAAAGTGAAAGAGTTCGCGGCACCCGACGGTGTGCAGCTCGACGACGACACCCGAGAGCTGTTCGGAGCTATTCAGGGCTGGTTGCAAACTGCTTTCTCCGATTTCGTGAAGAGCAGCAGGTCCGGCGAAGACTATGCCAAGGCTATCGGTGAAAAGATGAAGGAAATGGGCCTTGATGCCGAAAAAACGCGCAAATGGGAAGAGGCACTGAAGGAACAGGGGAAGATTCTCGAAAAACTCCGCATGGGTGCTTCTGAAAGTGTCCAGACCACTCGTGCGGACGTTCTGAAGAAGTTTATCAAAGAACGTCATGAAGACATCGTGAAAGCCTTCAGCAAGAAAGAACAGTTCGCTTTCGAGATTCCCGTAAACAAGGATGCTTCCGTTATAACGACCACAACGGCTGTTTCTTCTACGACCGGAGCACAATGGCGCGGCTATACGGAACGCGACCCGGAGTTCTACTATACGCGGCGAGGCCGGCAATATATCCGGGATGTAGCCGATGTGCGTCGGGTGCGCCGCGTACCTACCACCATGGAATTCTGGGAGGAAGGTGCGGAAGACGGAGCGTTTGCCGTAGTCAACGAGAACGGCCTGAAACCGCTAGTGGATGTGTCGCTCGTGCTCAACATGGCCAAGAAAAAGAAGGCGGCCGGCATGATGACGCTTACCGAAGAGGTCATCATGGATTCCGATGAACTCGCTCTCAACCTCGAACGGCTGTTCGTCGATAAGCTGTGGCGTGACTACGAAGACGGACTTACCGCATCACTGCTTGGCAGTGCCACGTCATACACAAGTACGTCGCTGAATGGAACCATCGAAAATCCGAACGATTTCGATGCCATTTCGGCAGCAGCGCTTCAGGTGGCTTCTCTGAATTTCAGGCCGACAGACCTGATTCTGAATACCTCGGATGCTTACGCCATGTCGCTCATCAAAGACGGCATAGGCCGTTACATCCTGCCGGTCGTAACCGATGGCGGACGTCTGACGATACGCAGTCTGCGTGTGACAACGACGACCAAGCTTGCACAGGGCGAGTTCCTGGTAGGCGAGTACGGCACATGGAAAGTCCGCGAGGGCGAAGCTATCCTGCGTTCCGGGCTGAATGAAGACGACTTCAAGTACAACCGCATGTCGTTTATCGGTGAAGTATTCTACAATTCGTATATACCCACCAATCATACCGGGTCGTGGGTCAAAGGAAAATTCGCCACCATAAAGGAAGCCCTCAAAAAAGCTGCATCCTCAACGGAATGATTATAAACCGGCGGGACGGTATTGCCGTCCCGCCATAAATTCGTAAAGTTATGACACTTGAAAAACAGGAAGCCGAAAAGACTATATTACCGCAGGACGATGTGGTAATAGAGTACACGGACAAGGCTCAGTATCACCAGGCGGGTGATACTGAAAAAGTGCACCGTTATCTGGCCGAGCAATTCGTCAAGAAGGGAATTGCCAAGATAAAGAAGAGCTGACGATGTTTCTGACCGACGCATATTTCCAGGGCGACCTGTACTTGCCGAACTTGGTTACGACCAAACCGGGGACGGTAGGTGTGGGTCGCATGCTGTCGGCCGTGGCAGAAAGCGACCTGTCGTATTATATAGACAAGTACGAACGGGAGTTTTTGATTATCTTGTTGGGCAACAAATTATACGAAGCCTTCATCGCCGGATTGGAAGAACTCGATAATGACAAATGGATGAATCTGAAGAACCGGATTTACATCACTTCGGGCCCATATCCCTATTCTCCGGCCGCGAATTTCGTATATTTCAAGCTGATATCCCACAATGTCACGACGACCACGATGAAGGGAGAAGTCATCCCTTTACAGGATTATGCGAAGAATGCTTCCGCAAAGCAGAAACTTGCCGACGCGTGGAACGATATTTTGCCCTGGGCGAACCGTATCCGGAAATTCATCGATGACAACAAAGATGACTACGGAGCGTACGTCGAATGCTGTCCTTGTCGTTTTCGGGAATTCGAACCGGTAAATATTTTCGGAATATGATGATATCCCCGAATAAGCTGATAGGTTCTACTATATTCCGTACGATGGAAGCGCTTAACGGGAATACCGCCTTTATCGAAGGGGCACGGCAGTACGAATTCTGGCCCAACTGTTTTAAAGACGGCAAACTGCATCTGTGGCATTATCCGGGCACGCCGAACGAGATAGCGAATATCCTTGTTCAGGTCGGAAAACTGTTGGACGGAGCATCGCTGAAATTCCCGGCTGTGCTCAGTTATCATCCCATACGGCAGGACAAAGGGGTGTCGGTCGATAACCACCGATATGTCGATATCGTCCGCTACAATCTGGCTATTATATCCCCCGTGCGGAGTAATTGGACAACCGAGGAACGGGAACATTATCTTTTCGAGCCGCTGTTACGACCGATTTATGAAGCGTTCATCCGGCAGATAAAGACGAGTCCGGCCTTTCATGTGGACTATGGCCTGCGACACGACTACTACGAAGTATTCACGACAGGGAGAAGTGCCGAAACCGTCCATAAACTGTACGGAGATTATATCGACGCCATCGAGTTGCACGACCTGTCTCTGACGCTCAGACCCTCTCTTTGCAATGCCGTCATCGAAAGGATGTACGAAGAAAACGACCTTGTAACCGATAACATAGAAACTCTTTTAAAATACTGATTATGGAACTGAAAGGAACAATTGCAAACAACTGTTCGGATGCTACGGTAAGAACGGGCACACCGAACTGCGACCGTCAAATGGGAAAACCGATGGCATTGGCGGTCACTCCGGTAAACGCCCTCTATCCTATCGAGGCGGATACCTTCCTCGAAAACCTCGAAGGTTACATCAGCGACGAGGGTGGCATGCGCCTTATGCCTATCAAAGGCGTTGTCGGTGTTGCGCTCAACGGTGGCGATATCAATGCCCCGGAGTTGGGAACCTACGGCGGCGCCCGTCCCATCGGCATCAATGCCGTGAATATAGCCTACACAATCGACGGAGGCATGTGCCGCTATAAGGAACTCTCAAAGCTCAACGGCCGCCTGTGCCGCGTGTTCATTTGCGACGACGCCAATTACCTGTTCGGCACGGTAATCACCAAAGGAGGCACCGACTATTTCGCCGGATACAAGGGTACCGTCTACGTAACATTCACGCCGACGGACGGAAGCACGCTGGGCACCATTACCGTCACCGTGTACTATTCTACGGAATACGAACAGGAAATGCAGAACGCCATGTCTGTCTATCTGGAAAACGGATTGCCCGATGGTCTGATTGGCGTCATGCTTCAGTCCGCAGGTGCGGATACCGTGCGCGTGGTGACGGCATGCGACCAGACCGATGTCACGGCAACGTATATCGACGATTGGGAGCAGACGATGTTTCTCAATGAGGGAGGAACGGCCGCTACTACGGTCACGCCGCAGGGCGGCAATCTGCTCAAAATAGCTCCGACGGGCAAGTATCGTGTGGCTTCAGCGAAAGTTCTTGCCGCCGGCAACATTACAGGGCTGGACGGGATGGATACCTACGTCCATGTAACGGCCGGCTCCTAACGATGAACATCTGGATAGGTGAGCGCAGAATATCGATAAGTGACGATTATCTGCGTCATACTAAACGAGATATTCTTATTAAGGAGCAGATAAGATATCTGAAAGGAGTTGCGACGGAGAAAGAAATCGCAGATGGTATGGGAAAACTATATGATACGTTTCATCCCAAACGACCGCAAAAACGGAAAAGTAGTGAAGAAGGGGCGGAGTAATCTGCCCCTTTTCTGAAAAGCTATGAACATCGACGACAAACTGGATTATATAACCGCCAAACAGCAGCGTGTGGATAATTGGCCGGAAGTAATAGCATGGCAGGTCGATGAATACAGATATGAATTGCTTGAATTAAACAAAGACCAGATGCTGCTCGGACGCAATGCAGAAGGTGAGGAATTTGAGCCTACCTATTTGAATGACCCTTATTTTAAGTCCCCTGCAGCAGCTCAAGCCTATGCGGCTATGAAGTACGGGTTGGAGTTTGTGCATAAATCTCGTTTGACATTTCCGTTAAATTATCCTGACAAACCGAAAGACGTGCCTAACCTTATCGTAACGGGTAATTTTCAGGACGGGATGTTTTTGAAAACTACTGCTGATAGTTTCATTATCGATTCGCGCTACGATGAGAGTAGAGATATCGAACGGAAATATAATAATAAAGTCTTTGGTTTGACGCCATTGGCGAAAGAGTTTTGGTGGAACTACCGGCTCTGTGAGGCTATTCGCAGATATATCGATTTTACGGGAGATTATGGCGTGTAATTGCATGAAAAGAACGGCATCGAAGTATGACCGTGTACGGGCGGAGGCCCGCAAATTATCCGAGTGGGAGCATACTGATTATGTGATTTACGATTATGAAGGAAGAACCTATGCAGACAGACTTGAGTGTTGGAAAAAAGCCGGCCAACCAGGTACCATCAGAGAACTCATATGTTGTCTATGATAAATGCAGTGACTGCCCCGTGTATGTATATCGGGAGGCGGTGTGTAATGATAATTTGCAGGCACTGGTCAAAGAAGGAAATCCTTCGGAAGAAGTGTTGAGGGAGGCCCGGCAGGCCCTGACGGTGGAGTTTGCCGAGTTATCGGGGGACACAGGCTTGATTACGGCAAATAAAGGTGTAGCACGTATGATAGGCTACAAATATCGTATTCAAGCATTGGCAATTGCTGCCAGTATTCCCGACCATCCGGAGGCACAGAATTTATTTGCCAGATACGGCTGGAAAAAGCTTTCCGCGGAATTGCAGGTGAAACGTGCCGATTCTAAAATTAAAGAATACACGGTCATTTTGGATAAAGAAATTGCACGGCAAACAAAGCTGGCAAAAAAGGAAGGCGGTAAACGGCTTTCAGCGTCCGATTTCAACATGCAGATGGTAATCGTCAGTAAATGGGTAGGCTTCCATTTATCAGACCGTATGATGCTCGCTGAATTGGCGGGTTACTTCAGAAATTACAGCGAAACCTTAAAATCGCATCCCCATGGCAGTAGCAACAAGAAATAGTGAGCTCATCCCCGAATCGGAGCTTAACGTGCTGATTAAATATAACCAGGAACTTCTGAATACGAAAGCGAATCTTGGCGCAATCATCCCCGTACTGCATAATGCGGCGCTGGGTGTAGAAACATACACCGGCGAATATAAAACGCTTGTGCAGATGCTGCAAACCTTTGAAAAAACGCAGCAGGATACGAGTAAACGTGTGCGTGAACACAGCAACGCATTGTCAGCGGTGGAAAAGGCGACTAAGCAGTTTGCTTATGCCCAAAGTGCCGAGGCAAAGGAAGTGGCTTTGGTTAAAGAGCAGCTTCGCCAGAAAAATGCCGAACTTCGTACTAATGCTCGGGAGGCGTTGGCAGCAGAAGGAAGTCTCAATCAATTGCGTGCTCAACTTGTACAATTAAAAGCAGAGGCGGCTAATCTTGACCTAAATTCTAAAGAATTTGCAGAAGCCTCTGCCCGTATAAATGAATTGAACGGCAAAATTATGAAGGCCGAGGCGGCCATGGGGGACCATCGTCGTAATGTCGGCAACTATGCGAGCGCCTTCAACGGCCTCGGATTCCAAATCCAGCAGGTGGCGCGGGAGTTGCCGTCATTGACCATTGGCGCCAGTCAGTTCTTCCTCGCCATCTCCAACAACCTGCCGATGCTCACCGATGAATTGAAACGAGCAGTTGACGAGAATAAAGCTTTTCGAGAAGCCAATAAGGGGCTGGCCGCCGACCAACAGACCCAGGTGGTGCCGGTGTGGAAACAGTTGCTGAAATCCATCCTGTCATGGCAGACGGCGCTGGTAGTAGGCATCACATTGATTACTGCGTACAGCAAAGAGATCGGGGCATGGATTAAACAGCTATTCGCCGGACGTGATGCGCTGGAAGATGTCCGCAAGGCATCCGACGAACTGACGACGGAGGTATCCTCCGAGATCATCAAAATGAACATCCTCCTTTCGCAGTTGAAGAATGCGAAGAAAGGAAGCGACGAATACAAGCGAGCTAAAGACGAGTTGATTTCGCAATACGACCAGTATCTACCGAATATGGAAAGCGAGATTGCCAACCTCACGGACGAGATAGATTTGCGCAACAAACTCGCTGCCGCCATTTACAAAGAGACCACCGCAAAGAAGCAGGCTGAAGCCGCTACGAAGGCACAGGAAAAGTATCTGAAGAAGGCCACGAGAAAAGTAGGGAACAGACTGAACGAGTACCTTTTCAGCAACACCTTCGGCGAAGAAGCTGCAGCATATCAGGAAGCCTATGTGCTCGCCTTAATCGGCAACGAGGAGCAACAGCAGATAGCTCGAGACATAGAAGAAGCGATTAGGCAATATTACCGGGAAGCCTATGCCAGAGCGAACACCTGGAATTTCGACAAAAAGTCGAAAGAGGAACAGCAAATGCTCATTAGCACATCTCCTTCCGATGTGGTTGACGAGAGCCTTGCAGACATCAGACGATTCGCTTCAGAATATTCTACCCAGTTGGATGCCGTAAAGCAACTGGGTGAGGACACGGCCGCTGCGCTGGGTCTGCTTTACGGAGACAGCGACGGTAACGGCAATAACGGGGATGGAGACAAGGCGATTAAAACGCTCGCCTCTCTACGCGAAGAAATCAGCAAATTGCAGCAAGATATTGAGCAAGTGAATCTGTCGGCTCCAGACGCCGACAAGGAACTCGCCAATCTGAACAGCCAGCTGCAGGCCAAGGAAAAAGAGCTGAAAGTGGCTGAACAGATAGCCGGTATTGACAAGAAGGATTCATCCACCACAACGACCAGGCTTTCCGAGAAGCGGCGGGCCGAACTCGAACTGTTAGAGGCGCAGGCGCAGCAGGAAGCGGCCATACAGGAGCAGATATACAAAGACGAGGAACGCGCCTATGCCGACAGGTTGGATGCATTCGAGAAATTCAAGGAAGCCCAGCAGAAGGTGCTGAATGCTCAGTACACGGCCAGCCGGGAAGAGCTGGATGCGCGTCTCAGTGGCGGGGATATCGATAAGGATACATATGATGCCGTGCTGAGCAGCCTCGATTTCGCCAATTCGGAGGCATTCCGCGAACTGACCGCCGAACAGCAGGCCGCAGGCAAGGAACTGATGGAGGCCATTGCCGAGGGCATGATGTCCGAAACCACACGCGCCGTCGAGCAGTCCGCACAAGACCTCGACCGTAAGATGCAGGACGAACTGCTCGCTTTGTCTGCCAAATACGCGGCAGGGGAAATCAAAAAGGAGGAATATGAGAAAGAGAGCGCCGCGATAACCGACCGCTATGCTGTCGAACGTTTCAATACGGAGATAGGGCTGCTCGACCAACTTCTGAACAAGGAAGAACTGACCGCAGAGGCGCGGGAAGAAACCGAGAAGGCAAAGGATGACGCCGTCCTTGAATATCAGAAGTATATAAACGACCAACGCATCCGCGAGAACGAACGGGTGGGCGACGAAGAAGAAAAAGAAGCGGAGAAGCGAGAACAAATCGCCAAAAAGGAGGCGGAGCTGAAGAAACAACTGCTACAGGAAGTATTCAATCTGGCGTCGGCGCTCAGCGACGCCCAGCTGGAGAAAGAGCTTGACCGGCTCGACAAACTATCGGAAGAAAACCAGCAATGGAAAGAGGATGAGATAGCTCGCATCGAACGTCTGGCTGAGCAAGGGGTCATCAGTGAAGAACATGCCGATGCCGATATACAGGCCATCGAAGACCAGGCCGCCGTTCGGGAAGAAGAGATAGAAAAGAAACGAATTGAGGCCGAACGGAAGAATGCCATTTTTGAAAAAGCGCAGGCAGTCGCACAGGCAGCCATCAATACCGCATTGGCTATCACGGCCGCGCTGACCAGTCCGTTCACATCGGCCGCTATGATACCCTTAATAGCTGCCACGGGAGCGGCCCAGATAGCGACTATCCTTGCCACCCCCCTGCCCGAATATGCGAAAGGCACACAGGACCATCCCGGCGGGCTTGCCATGGTAGGCGACGGAGGACGCGCCGAAATGGTCGTATTCCCCGACGGGTCGGTATGGCGTACCCCCGCGACCGATACGCTCGTCAACCTTCCCGAACATACGAAGGTATTGCCGGACTACGATGCGGTCATAGCGCAGCATCCCTTCAGGCAGTTGCCCGAACCCATATCTACTTCGCGAATGGAGACGCTGCTGGAAGAACAGCGCATACAGCGGGGAACGCTCATCGAAAAGTCCGCCGAACAGAACCGGCTGCTCCGCCGGATGATTATGGAACATAATGCCGACCGGCGCACGTCCCAAAGGACTTTTGCCAATCACAATATGATAACCAACAAGAAAATATCATGAACGTATTGCCTCCCAAAATCAAGTTTACCCTGACCACCGCACCACGCGAGATGTCCCCTTATGTAACGTATGTTCATCGTTACTCGAAAGTCGTGGACGGGGAAGTCGTAAACGTAACAGACTCTATGAACAATGAGCACGGAGTCAAGGTCCCCGATTTCGTCAATACGTTCCATTATGAGGGCTCCCTTCAATCCTTAGGCGCCGACGTGGTAGGCCCCTCAATTATCTTTTTGGACGTCAACAAAAACGTGCTCGGCAGTTTCTGGGCGACCACCAACAGTTTGGGCAAGGTTGATTTACCCATCCCGGCCGGTACCGATACCATCCTTGCTCCGTGCATTATTTATGCGACGCCTATATTCCGTTTCAGCCTTCAGGAATACGATGCGACGACGAGCGTCATCAATACGGACGACGTATCGCTTATCGGCGACCGGGACGGAACATCCGACGTACTGTTGTCCGTATCCTATCCGCTTAAGTTTGGCGTGAACAGCGACGGATACAACATCCTGCACGACCAATTCATGAACTACGGCATTCGGGCGGACGTCACGTTGAATATTTACGAAAAAGCCTATTTCGATGAAACATACACCTTACTCCAAAGCGCTCCGATAGAGTTTCCGCAATACCGCGAGTACGAAACGTACATAGAGGTGGCAAGCATCGATGCCTCGTTGAATGCACTTATCCGCGCAAAGGGAGGCGTCAATTACGATATCCCTGTTTCCAGCCTCGCCACCGAGAACTGGCAGTACGAAGACATCCGGCTGAATGAATACGCTCGGTATCAGATTACGGATACGGAATTGACGGTATCCAGCCCTAATTACGCAGCATCTGTACCTATGGTTTCGCCTACCGGAGATAACATTTATCGAGTACCCGGCGGCATCAAGCATAACATTAAAGGGCAAACATTCAAACCAAGCCCTGGCGGCACAGAATATTTCATTAAGGCAGATGAAAATGTAACTATTTCTTTGCACGCAGACCTTTCCGCCGAATTTATTATTGATTGCCCGCAACAGTATTTAGTTGGGAGTATAATCTATAAGACAAAGCCTGAAAAGTTCGAGGCACATATCGAGGTTCGAACAGCTCAAAATGGGCAATTAGTAGGGGAGCCCGTTATTGAGGTTGTGGCTACTCCTTATAAATGGGTTGAAAATGACAATGATAAAACATATACAATTTATGTACATCCCGTAATTAATAAAGACGCGTCAAAATTATTGGTTAAGGGGCTCGGGTTGTCTTTGACAGTGTGGGTTAAATATACGGTGGGGCCGATGCCCGTACTTTGGAACAACTTTTCCTTTGCCTTCACCGACGGAAGTTCATTATTCATATATTTTCCAGCCACCTTCCCGGCCGACAGCGGTTATCCCATCAAGGTTATCGACCCTGTGAAACTGTTGCAGAAGTTCTTGGACCTCATGGCGGAAACTCCGCAATATCAAACGGAGTACACCGGCCAAATACTTTGGCCGGTAAGTCAGAAGTATAAGTACCGCATCGTTGCTGCCGAAAGTATTGCCAAATACGATACCCCGTATTTTCACGGCAACATGAATGACTTCATCAAATGGATGAAGGTGTTGGGATTCGAACAACATTATAATGTCGCCACCAAGACATTGACATTCGTTCCGCGTGATAATTTGTATCAAAAGGGAGAAATTATCGACTTGTCCGAATCGGAGGTTTCCGACCTTGCCATCTCGCCCGCTACCGATGTGCTGTATTCTTCAGTCAAGGCGGGATGCGAAAAAGAGGATTACGACAACGAATATCTCGACGGGATTGAAATCAATGCCGAATTCCAATACACAACCGGCCTTACGAATATCGACCAAGAACTTGACCTTGTGAGCCCCTACCGGGCAGATGCCATCGGCATACAAAATCTATATCGGAGTTTCAAGGAGCCTACGATTGCCGACCGGAAGGATGCAGACAGCGACATTTTCGCCGTCGTGTTGAACAATAACGGCACGACCTATATGGGCAGTTATATAGAGGCATATGACCAATTGACCGGCGTCACTATTTCGCTATTCAATGCGCTGCTCAGCGGCCCGTATATCGTAAAGAACAATGAATCGCTTATCGGAATGAGCACGGAAAAACTCATATTCTCGTCGACAAGCGGCAACAAGAAGGGACGCATAGGCGGTATTTCCATCGATGCGGACAGGACTTTGAGCAAAAAACTTTTTACTCCGATAATCTATTCATTCAAGGAAGGTTCGCTGGATTTCCCATCGTATGACTGGTTCAACAATTTGACATCGACTCGGCTCGTTGTCGTCACATGGCACGGCAAACAGCTGCGGGGATTCGTAAAGAACATAGCACGCACTTTGGGTAACGAAACAGAGCGCGATTGGGAATTGTATGCAGAATCTTAAAACCCCCGATTTTTCTATTCATAATGAATATACTTTTGGAATATGAACGGCCCTGTATTGAAAATATCGGACTTCTCTTCACTGAACTTCCGGCATGACTGGCGGTTGCATTTTCAATACCCCGCCGGCTATGTACAGAGGTTTCTGCCGTCGGACGGCATATATGTGCAGTATGCGATAGTTGGCCAGTATGTAGGAGATTTGGAAATATGGCTGACGGATAGCGACGGGAACGACATTCGCCAGCTGGAGGCGACCGTGATAAAAACCATGGACGATGTTACGGTCAGTGCGATTGACTGGCCGCGTCTTCCAATCGGCAGCTACATATTGCAGTTCCGGATAGCTCAGTATAGCCGTATAATTGCATGGGCACCATTTTGCATTGTGTCCGAATTACCCGATTCTGTATTGTTCACGTACACGAACTACCGTGATGATTTCGATACGGTTTTCAATACGGAAATCGATTACCGGGTGGAGGCCGTTTGGTTGCCGACGGATACCTCATTCCTCGTGAATGCGGAGAGTTTCCGCGACCAGAACGGGATAGCGCATCAACTGAGCGCCCAACCCTACGAAACACGTGCGCTGACGATAGGCGGAGGAATCAGCGCATTCGGTGTTCCCGATTGGGTGGCTCGGAAAATCAACCAAATATTTTCCTGCTCGTCCGTCCTTATCGATGGCATACAATACGTCCGCAGCGAAAGTGCCGTGCCCGAAAAAACGGATATCGCTACGGACTACCCGTTGTTCATGTACAAGATTCTCGTGGAGTCGCAGGACAATGCGTTCATCAGACCATTGCCCGAAGCTCTGTTGCTGGCCGCCGAGGACGGAAGGCTTATTCTGACCGAAGACGGCAAAGCCATAGATATGTCTTATTAACATTCACGATTATGCCCGTTACAACCAACTTAGAAACTGTAAAAATAAGCGAGCTTGCCGAAACGAGTAGCCCACAGGGTAAACAAACGCTTGCGACCAATCCGCGGACCAACCAGAGTATGGCGCTAGATTTGACCGCCGTGTACGAAGCTACGGTAAATGCGAATAATGCAGCCACACAGGCAGGGCTTGCGGCAACCCAGGCGCGGGAGGCAGCTCAAGCTGCCGACAAGGCGCGGGAGGATATCCAGGAAGACTTGGCCGGGAAAGCGGATTTGGATGAAGCGAAAAAATACGTGAATCCAAGTCAGCTCGACCCGTTATATGGTTATCAGACAGGGGCTGTTATGGGAAAAGGAGCATTCGCTTCGACCGCGGAGGGGGTATTGCCGGACGGCGACTTCGGTATCGCTGTACTGTTCACCACCGGCGTGAACGTAACCAGTCTGCAGGGCGTGTTCCTAAACCACTCATCCACACGTAACATAGAGATTATTATATCGGCCGGCTACATATATCTACAATGTTACGGGAAGGGCTATGCCCGTAAAGAGGCATCGGCCAATACGATGTATTTAGTCGTCGTAAGTTACGATACGGCGACTGATACCCCGACCATGTGGGTAAACGGCGTGAAGATTGCTAATTTCAGCACGGAAAAATATCCGGTTGAGACGCCTGATATATTCAGATTGGGCATAGGAAATACTTCCTCGATGGTTTTCAATGGCTCTATACATTGTGCACGGCTGCTCAATTTCTGTTCCGATACCTATTCAATCGACATGTGGAACAGCGGCCACCCGGAGCTGTGGCGCGTGCCGGACGTTTACCGCAACCTGTCTCCCTCGAAGTGGCCGACGGGTATTTGGCTGGAAGCCTCCGGAACTTGGGCCCGCAATTACGGCATAATCGTATATATGCCGAACCAGCCCGTCGCAAACGGCTTTTCCGGCTCGTATGCCCGATTCGAGCAGGGAACGGCCAAAGCTCTGTCCCTGTACAACAGGTTTAGGAGCGACAACCCGGACGAACTCGCCCGTTATCAACTCATCGAGTTCGAGTATCGAAGTAACGTGCATATTCAAGCGAAAATGGGCGAAGAAATCTATGCAAACTATCCGGCCAACACAGACAACGCCAAGACGGTAAGCTACATTGCCCCGGCCGGGAAATATACGGCCCTGACACAGGTCGGAAACGACACGGATGCGTGGCTGGAGATACGCACTCTGCGCATCATGACGCTCGGCTGCCTGCTTGACCTTACTCCGGCGGGGCTCTTGCCTACCTTGTGGCGGGATACGAGCGGTCAGGGAAACGATGTGCTTTATGTTCCCACTTCTGGCAATCCGACCAATGTGGAATTTTCTTACGAGAATGTAGGTTATAGCGATGTGTTGACTGGAATAGCCGCGCCGAGCATAGCGCCAAATTTCGTAGGGCAAACATACATTGATACACAAAACAAGAATGTATATAAGGCTGTTGGTACATCATCCGCCGCTGATTGGAAAAACATATAATCATAGTTATGGGAGATATGGAAGAATTACAGGTGAATACGCCCACTGCCCGGGAAATGATAAATACCGTTTACGGTGAAATCAATAACCAGAGGGCCATCTTGCTCAACACGGATTGGTGCGTTATCAAGTGTCAGGAGACTGGGCAATCGATGCAGGAATTGTATCCGGATGTATCGGCTGTTCGGACAACTGCCCGAGCTCGTATAAATGATTTGGAAGCGAAACTTCCTGCATTACAGGAAATGCTTGCGATGGAAGAGGCGGACGAAGTAATCGATATGTAGATATGGGGACGTTAAGCGAAATACTTCATATTACACAGGATATCCAGCGGGGTATCGTCATCATCTTCGTATGTTGCGTGCTTATTTGCGTAGCTGCTTTCATTGATATGTGGACTGGCATAGATGCCGCAAGAACTAATAAGGAAAAGATAAGTAGCCGAAGTCTACGTAAGACGGCTATAAAAATCACCGATTATTTACGAGTTTTAATATTTGCCTTGCTGATTGATGTGTTGGGACTATTCTTCCCATGGTATTCCATGCCATATGCGGTATTGGTTATAACGCTGGGTATCCTGTGTATAGAAGGGCGGTCGGTTATTGAGAACAGTCGCAAAAAGAAAAGTTCCGCCGGAGAAGTTCTGGATATAGTTTCCAATATTGTAGAGTGTGCAACCAAACAGGATGCGGAAAAACTCATCAGACTTATTAAAGAAAAATCAGAAAAACAGGAGTAGCACGTATGGGGAAATATTTTACAATTCAAGAATTATGTCATTCCCGGACAGCTATCAAACAGGGTATAGACAATACTCCTCCTCCCAGTGCGAAAGTGAATTTGATAGCTCTTATCACGAATTGTCTCGACCCCATACGCGCATTATGGGGCGGTCCTGTAATTGTGAATAGCGGTTTTCGAACGCCGATGCTGAACAAAGCAGTAGGCGGGGCCGTCAATTCTCAACATATGCAGGGAGAAGCAGCAGACATTACGGTAGGTTCACCAGATAAGAATCGTAGATTGTTCAGCATGATTCAAGCAGCAGGGATTCCGTTCGACCAATTGATAGACGAAAGCAATTACGCATGGATACATGTTTCATGGAAAGCATCCGGCAACCGCGGCCAAGTACTGCACTTATAATACCATACAATATGGAAACAGACAAAATATTACATCTTCTGGCAGGATATGCCGTGGCGCTTACATTCGGCATCTTTTCCCCTGCAGCCGGTGCTGTCGCTGGTATACTCGCCGCATTCGGAAAGGAGTTCGTGTGGGATAAATGGATGAAGCGCGGAACATTCGAGTGGCAAGACCTGAACGTTACCCTCGTCGGCGTCCTCGTCGGCTTTATTTTGGCTTTCGTCCGGTCGGCGGTATAGTTGACCGTCCCGACAAGGAAAACGCAAAAAACGCCCGGATATGAAGGCACGCACGATAATTACCGCCGCAATCTCGGCGGTACTCGTTCTCGGCATCGGCTTCTTCGCCGGTCGCCGCACCTGCCGCCCCCAACAGCTCGAAATCCTGCGCCGCGATACGGTGACGGTAACGGATACTATCGTCCGGGAAATACCCGTGCCTCGCACCGTTACGGTCGTGCGTATCGATACATGCTACCTATCATCACCTACCGATACCATCCGAATCCCGGTCGCCGTACCAATAGAACGGAAAACTTACACCACGCCCGATTACCGTGCCGTCGTCGAGGGATACCGGCCGAGTTTGGTAGAAATGCAGGTTTACCAAAAACAGCAGACTATAACGCAGACCATCCCCATATCCAACAAATCTAAACGCTGGGGAATAGGTATTCAAGCCGGATATGGCTATATACCTATAGTGAACAAGACTGCCCTATATATAGGGGTAGGGGTGCAGTATGATTTGCTGTCATTTTAGAAAAAAACGCTCCCTTGGCTGCTCCCTACTAAATGATGAGTCCGCTGAATATCAGCGGACTCATCTTATTAATTGTGCCCTTAACTGCCGAATTTCTTCATCTTTCTGGCGAATCATCACGTTCTGAGATTCGATGACTGCGATAAGTTTGTCTGTGTTCATATCTATAGAGTTTTGGTTATGGCCGTTGTTTGTTGTTAGCTGGTCGGGCAAATTATTATTTGACATACTCCCACGACTAAAGCGCGTGGGAGTATGTCAAATTTTAAGAATTTGATAATCCTTGATTTAACATCCGTCTCCATATTGCGTCGTATTTTGCACAGTATTTTTTTTGCTTTTTATTTTTAATTGCACTATCTTTGTTCTGTAATACAGAACGAATAAGCCAATATAGCAAAATTATGGAGTTAATATTGATAATATCATTTCCATCACTTTAGGTATGCGACAAAATTGAAGGATGCATGATTACAAACTGCCTTAAAGATAAGATAATGAAGAAGAATTTGAGAATTAGCGAGCGGATTAAGGCCTTGGAGATTGGAGAGGCTGTGAGTTTTCCCATCCCGGAATACAATTATTCATCCATCGGCGCTACGTGCCGCAGGATAGGGATTGTCACCGGCAAAATCTTTACCACCGAGCTCAACAGCAGATACAGCAAAAAACGGATGTTAACCGTGATAAGAATCAAATGATTATGAAATCGGGAGAAATCAACGCTGCGTCGCCTGATAAATCGGAGCTTCGGAAACAGGCTCGGTGTATAAATGATGGGGTAAAATTCGATAAAACAAATACGAGAATCATGAAAGCGCGAGTAGAAATTGATGAGCAAGCCGGCAAGGTTGTTATCATCACGGAACAGGGTACGGAGCATAGTTTTACCGCCCTTAGCCGGGCGGTAAGATGGTGCCGGGCGAACAATGTACGGGCCGAATTGGCCTAACATAGTCAGATGATTATTATTTTTCACCGTCATCTGGGAGGACCGCGGTGAAATGAATGCATAGCTCAATGGTTAGAGCGGTGCAGGAATGCGAAATAAGAATACCATGGGGATTGAAACACCCCGCATTTCCGAGCGCAGGTTGCAGGTTCGAATCCTGCTGCATTCTCAAACAAACACATTTTCAAATGACAACGATTGATAACAACGTATCCGTATCGTCTCAGGTACCGCCGCGGTTTTCGGGCCGCGACTTCACGTCGTCGGACTACCGGGAGGTTATCGACGAGCTGCTGCGGCGGACGGACGAGCGGTTTCGGTACGGCCTGCGGTACGAGGGGACGTACCCCTTTGCCGAGTTCTTTGCGGTGCCCGATGCGGCGGGCAGGCCGGAGGAAAGGCAGTTGCTGCTCCATGGCACGGTGGAGGTCTTTTGCGAGGTGGAGGACGACGACCCGAACGCCTCGTACTTCGGTGCCCCGGCATGGCGCGGCGTTGTCCGCCTCGATTCCTGGGAATGCCGACAAATGCCCGCGGCGCTGGAAGCGTACAGGGACGAGCGCGTCTTCTTGCAATGGCCCGTAGCCGTCTGCGACTTCGACCCGACGCAGGTAGATGGAGCTGAGGACTATTTCGATTAGGTACTTTTTCAAATTGTTTGTGATTTTAGTTCAGCCCCGGCCACGCGAGAGCCGCGCCGGTTTTTTTAGATAGTCTTAATTATCGATTAATTAATAGAAAGTATGGACGATAATTTAAGGGATTTGGTCGCGTCTAAAGACCTGAGCGGAGCCGACCTGCGCGGAGCCAACCTGCGCGGAGCCAACCTGAGCGGTGCCAACCTGAGCGACGCCAACCTGAGCGGTGCCAACCTGGATTTGTCGTGCCTCCCATTGTGGTGCGGCTCCCTGACGGCGCGCACAGACAGACGGCTGCGTGTCCAGTTGTGTTTTCATTTTTTAAGTTGGATAAAAAATGCCGGTAATGCCGATGCCGACGAACTGGAGATTTTCGAGAAGTTGAGGAACTATGCCAACGAGTTCCATAGACAGGACGTCGAGCGGCTGTAGGTAGAAAGGGGCATGTGGGCCGGCAGTCCGACACCGGCGGCGGGTTCGACTCCAGCGGCCCCTCAAAGGTTTATTAAAATACAGGAAAATGGAAAAACATTTCGAGCTGACCGATGAAACGATAGAAGTAGCCGGCAATACCCTGCATCGCATACGCTGTACGCGCGACTGCAAATGGGCCAAAACTGGCGACTTGGGCGGATTCATCGAAAAAGAGGACAACCTATCTGGCGATGCGTGGGTGGCCGACAATGCACAGGTGTTCGGCACTGCACGGGTGTCCGACAATGCACGGGTGTCCGGCAATGCATGGGTGTCCGATAATGCACGGGTGTACGGCAATGCACGGATTGATTGTATCAAAGCGCATTGTGGATTTGATGTATTTGGTTCATACGGTAGACATACGCACGCTTACCTAAAGATAAGCGGGAAAGCCCACGACTGAAGTCGTGGGAGTATGTCAAATAACTGCAGAGAATAAAATAGAATTATTTATCTAATAACGAAATAGATATGGCACAGAAATTCAAACCTTTCGATTTGGAGGCCTCCAAGGCCGGAGCCCCCGTGATGACGCGCGACGGTAGGCCAGTGAGGATTCTCGCGTTCGATGTGGAAGGCGCGAGATATCCGGTAGTGGCTGCTGTTAAAACGCTCGACGGAAAGCGTGAGGCTATCCAAATGTACACTGAGTCTGGCGAATACAGTTATGTAGTGGCTAAACACGATTACGACCTCGTGATGGCACGCGTCAAACACCGCGCGTGGGTGAATGTATATAAGAGCGAGCAATACCATATAGTTGACACCTTCGATACGGAGGAGGAGGCTATAAAGTATGGGGAAAAGTTCTCCACATATATTACTACTGTTCTTGTTGAATGGGAGGAATAGACATTCAGGGTGCGTAGCTCAGCGGTTAGAGCGATGCAGGGTACGGAAATAGGGAAACATAGGGTCGCAATTCCCGCGTATCCGAGCGTAGGTCGCAGATTCGAGTCCTGCTGCATTCTACAAAAACACAAGATATTACGATGGTTAACGACGTGAATATACAAGGTTCTCTGTTCGCCGATGAACCACGGCGGGATACGGCGACTCGTAAATCGAGGCGGGAGATACACGAGGATTATGACGGTTTTGTGGCGAAATTCAAGCCCCCAAAGACAACGGACGATTGCTACACGCCACAGCCGGTTTACGATGCTGTCCTTGGATGGTTGCGGGAAAATGCCGATATCGAGGGGCGGGAAATCGTGCGGCCCTTCTGGCCGGGCGGCGATTACGAGCATTACGATTATCCGGAAGGATGCGTCGTCGTGGATAATCCTCCTTTTTCGAGATTTACGCAAGTGTGCCGCTTTTTTCAGTCTCGCAACATATCCTTTTTTCTGTTCGCGCCGCATCTAACGTTGTTCAGTCCGGTGGACATGAATTGGACGGGCATAGTATGCGACGCTCGGGTGACATACGAAAACGGGGCATGCGTCGATACGTCGTTTGCCAGCAACCTTTTCGGCGACATCCGTATCATGACCGCGCCCGACCTGCTCGCCCGCATCAAAAATGCCGCAAAAACGAAGCGACGACTTATGGATTTGCCAAAATACATTTACCCGGACAATGTGATATCCGCCGCATTGTTGGGCAAGATAGCCCCTTACGTCAAATTCGAGGTGCGAGCGTCAGAATGTCGAAGGGTCCGCAAACTCGATAACCAGAAAAGGGGAGGTATTTATGGAGGCGGATATCTCCTTTCGAATAAGGCCACGGCGCGAAAAATCGAGGCTCAAGAACAGGCGGCGAAGCAAGCGACGGTCATCGTCTGGGAATTATCCGAGCGTGAAAAACGGATTATCACCGAATTGGAATAGGTTATAAGAAAGCTATGGAAGCGCTGCACATTGAGGAAGATATTTATCGGCAGATAGCTGAATACATTGAAGATAATGCCCTGCCGTACATTCGGGGCTGGCATTCGGAGGCGGACGAGTTTAGGATAGCCGATGTGTGTTTTGAAACGGATTCCGCTGCCGATGGTTACCAGTTTGTGTCTGTTGCGGGTTATGGTTTGATACACTACACACGCAATACTTCCGGTGGAGAGTTTTCCCGCGAGTTCGACAGTCTTGGGCAGTGCTGGCTCGAAGTACACACATACGCTGAAGAAGGGTATGAAATAATCAATGATTTCAACATCAATAAATTGCGTAAATAATCAATAAATTGCGTAAATATTTTAAGTAGTTATGAAAACGAAAACGCTATATCTGTATGATTCCGACAAGGGATGGTTGTTATTTGAATACAATTTTCTGTCCGATTTAGCACATGAATTTTCAATCCGCACCATTCAGATGGGCTACGGTTGCGAGCTGGGCTACGACTGCAAGCTGGGCGACGGCTGCAAGCTGGGCGACGGCTGCGAGCTGGGCTACGGCTGCGAGCTGGGCTACGGCTGCGAGCTGGGCAACTACTGCGAGCTGGGCCACTACTGCAAACTGGGCGACGACTGCAAGCTGGGCAACGGCTGCGAGCTGGGCAACGGCTGCGAGCTGGGCAACGGCTGCGAGCTGGGCAACTACTGCAAAGTCGAACATACTCTTTGCATACACGCTTCCCGTCATACGATTACTTATTGGGGTTGCGACGCCATACAGATTGGATGTAATCAATATATGATTTCAGAATGGCTGTCTCACTATGAAAATATAGGACGTTCGGAGAATTACTCGGACAAAGAAATCGAGGAGTACTGGATGTACATAGACATGATTAAGCGCATACATGAGAGTGGGGGTTTAATTTGACAAAATAGTATGGTCACAGACAGAACGTTGAGCGTTTGGAGCAGCCGAAAAACATCAATAATTAAAATATAGAATTTTATGGAACAGGAAAAATCATTACAGGACATGTCGATGCAGGCATTTTGCGGAGAACTTCCGGATTTGTCAAAGGCGACTCCAGCGCCTCTCCCCATCAACGGAGAATATTGGTCGCCGTCGAGCATCGGAGAAAGCAAGCGTATGTTCTTTAAAGAACTGCGTATGGAAACGGTCATCGACGCAAAGAGCGGTCAGGATGTAGAACTTCAAGTGGCCTATTTCGTCGAGCCTGTCGAGGGGAAAAAGCCCCGCATCATCCGTCAGGGGGGCATACGCCTTACGTCGGTGTTCGACAGTTTCGTGAAAGCTGGGCGCATAGTTCCTGGAATGGCCTTCGAAATTACTTACGATGGCAAGCAGAAGACAGGAACAGGCAATTTCGTAGATACGTGGACGATAACTCCTTTGGCTACCCATTGATGCTATGGAAGATTTCGGATTCGACGTTTATGATTTGAGCGGAGCGGAAAGGGACGGCACGTTGCGTCCGCTCCGCTATGACCGGACGCAATATGCGGATTTCGAAGAATTCCTGGAGCACGTGCACGATTTGCCGAGCCGGAAAAAGCGTGTGCCTAAATCGGTGCTGAGCGTCAACGGCCGTGTTGTGTCCGACAGTATGGATGCCTATCTGTCCCATGCGGGGGAGAGTTCGAGCGCCCTGAAACAGGCGCTCGTCACACCCCGCCATTACGTGACTTACAAAGACCCGCGTATCGAGCGGGACCGGAAGCATTTCCAGTTAGGTACTTTTTGCCACCTGGCATTCCTCCAGCCGGAACTGTTCCGGAAGGTACGGACTGCCCCTAAAGCCGACCGCAGTACGATAAACGGAGTAAAGACTTTGATTGAATGGTATTGGGAGCAGCTTGGAATATCGGCAGAATGTTCTCTGAGGGAGATGAATCACCGCGAGCTGAAAGAGCTGCTGCACGATTGCGAGCGCAGGTTTCATGAAGCCGGATATGTGTGCATTCCGGCCGATGACAGTCTGAAGATAGAGCTTGTCCGCAAGGTGTACAATACGTATGGCGGGGGGATACTTCCCCGGCTGCTGAAGCTGGCCGATGCGGAGACATCCTTTTACGATACCGACCCGCTTACGGGGCTGAAGGAAAAGGTGCGGCCGGATGCGATGCTACTTGAGGAGAATATCGGTCTGAACGTCGTGGTGTCGTTCAAGACGACGAGTGCGAACACTATAGAGCAGTTCGCGCGTGACGCCGTGAAGTACAAATACGACCTTTCCGAAGGGATGTACCTTGACGTCATGTCGCGCATCACGGGCCGTCGCTTCTGCGGCACGCTGATGGTCGTCCTGCAGACTTGCGAACCGTGGCAAATATTCGTACTGTGGTGGTCCCCCGAGGATTTGGAAGCAGGTAAATACAAATACCGTCAGGCTATGGAAATCGTAGCCGCATGCAAGGAGAAACGCTCGTTTCCGGGGTACGATGCCAGAGCGGAAAGCGGCGCCCACGGAATTATCCGGTTCGAACTGCCGGAGTACTCCAGGCTGGCCGTTCCGGAACAGAATATCGATTTAGCATTTACGTAATTCGGTAAGTTCATTATGGAAAATACTTGTCAATATAACTACCTGATTGGTATCGACACCGGTACGCATACGGGAATAGCGGTATGGGAGCTGCATTCGCAAAAGCTGCTGCTCGTGGACACGATGAGCATTACGAAGGCGATGGAAGCGGTTATGGCTTACCGACATTGGGGCAGTGTCTTTCTCTACATCGAAGACGCCCGGCTTCGCAAATGGTTCGGGAATACCGGTCGGGAACGGCTGAAAGGGGCTGGGAGCGTCTGCCGGGACGCCTCGATATGGGAGGATTGGTGCGGGGAGCAGGATATTCCGTATGAATTGGTTGCTCCGCGCAACAACCGGACGAAACTGTCGGCCTTGCAGTTCCGGAACCTGACGGGCTGGACGGCCCGCACGACGGAGCACGGTCGGGATGCTGCCATGCTGGTTTACGGTCTGAGCAAAGGGAAATAGCAATGAGCAAAGAGGGATATATAAAGCTCTACCGGAAGTTTTTCGATAATCCCTTATGGGTCGAACCCCGTGAGTATTCACGTGCCGAAGCGTGGCTTGATTTGATACAAGCCGCGGGAATAGAGGAACGGGTCATAATACTCGATGGACGGGCGATAGAGAGCCGAAGGGGAGAACTTGCCGCGAGCAGAAGATTTCTCGAGAATCGCTGGAGATGGAGTGCAGGTAAAGTGATTCGTTTTCTGGATATGCTTAAATCGCAGGGAATGATAGAAACAAGAAATGAGCACGGCCAGACCGTTATAAGATTGTGTAATTATGATACTTACAATCCCTTGGTTACAGACAGGCATACCGGCGAAAAAACCAGCGACGAACCGCAAAACGAACCGCGCAACGACATGACAAGCAGTGCGTTGTGTTCATCGGCGAACCAGAGACGAACCGCAAACCGGACCAATCGCGAACCAGATGCGAACCAGACGCGAACCAAAAAGAAAGAATTAAAGAAAGAAATAAAAGAAACTCCTACACCTGACGGTGTAGGAGGAAAGAAAGACGCGGCTGTCGCCGCTACGAACGCGCGGAAAGAAGATTTTCGGAAGTCTCTCATTCCCTACGTGGAGACTTACGGCCGAGAGATGATACGGGCTTTCTTCGATTACTGGACGGAGAAGAACCGGTCGGGCACGAGAATGCGATTCGAGCTGGAGAAAACGTGGGAAACCGCCCGCCGTCTGGCTACGTGGTCCAGCCGGGAAAAAGAGAAAAATTGCGCCAAAAGAGAAAAAGAGCATGAGTCTTTACGAAGAGACACTAAAACAGTTGGGCGTCCGGAAAAACGTCGGAGCACGCTATAGGCTGTCTTTTTCGGCAGCACAGGTGGCCGCCGGCCTTACGGCGGCGTATTCGGCGGTCGTTTCCGGCCGGGGCAGAGAGTTCCTCCGGGACGAGGCTACGACGGCGCACATCCGGCAGGCGGCCCGGTGGTTTACCGGAAGCATGAAGCCCGGGCTGCTCCTTTACGGAGGCTTGGGAAACGGCAAGACGACGCTGGCAAAGGCAATGAGGCTTTTTCTGCTCACCGTGCGCGGCGCGGCGGAGGAGCGGCTGGCCTACGGACTTTGGCGGCTGACCGAGAAGGAGGGGCTGGAGGCCGAACGGATAGTTCGCTACGTGCCGCTTGCTACGGAAGTATCTGCCGTGCATTTGGCCGGGCTTCCGTTAACGGACAGCCGTTGGGCGGAAATCGTTGATGCGCCTATGCTCATCATCGACGACATGGGGTGTGAACCGGCAACCGTGAAGCACTACGGCACGGAGGCAACGCCGGTGGCCGACGCGATATTCCGTCGGTACGACAGGATGCAGCCCACCATCATCACGAGCAATCTGGATGATGAGGGAATCGAGCAGCGCTATGGGGCAAGGATAACCGACCGGTTCGAGGAGATGTTCGACCGAATTTCGTTCGACAATGAAAGTTACCGCAGATAAACTGAAAGCCGCCATTCTTGCCCGCGTCCGGGAAGTGTGGGAACGCAAAGTGTTGGACTTCGTAGAGCCTACGGATGCCCTGATAATCAGGGACAATATTTACCTGTCCGTATTCAAAGCATGCACGTTGGAGGAATTTCGGGCGGTCGTTCGGGAGATGGCGGAGGAAGGGCTGGTGACGATTCATGAAACGGCCACGGATACGGGGCTTCGGCTACCGATAGAGGAGAGTGAACTATGAAAAATGAATCTAAGGATAAATACAACCTTCCGCGCGGGTTGTGGTGGAGCGAGACAACGGGGCGTATCGCACTCTGTAGATGTCCGAAATGCGGCCGCGAGAATTATTGCATGAACGTTTTGTCCGGAATATGCACTTGGTGCGGATTCGATGCTAACTCGTACTACAATAGTAAGCTACCAACGACTAAAGTGCGTTGGTAGCTTACGGGCTTCACCAATCTGTTTGCGGTTGGTAAAGAAAGGCCTTTTGCTCCGGAATGAAAAAGGACATTATAAACTGAACGCAGATGAATTTTGCAAAAAACTAATTGAGGAATGAAAAACGATTCAGATGTCATGGATAATATCCCCTCGCGCCCTGTTGGGGAGCGGTTCAATTTTGGGGATGTAGTGCTGAAGGTTGTTAACAATGCTACGAATGATGATTGTGTGGGATGCTATTTTTACAGTCGTTTCAGCGATATTCCTTATCCTGGCCAAATTACGTGTATTAGACATTGCAAAAAATTTGTCTCTGTCATAGGCCATTGTTATTCAGAGGACAGAGAGGATGGCGAGGATATAATTTTCAAACAATTAAAATGATGGCAGGCAGATTCATGATTGACGGGATTTGGTGTGATGTCCCGGAGGGCGAGAACCTGAACGATTGGCTGAACGAGAACGTATCGGTCATTATCGACCCGAATACCTTTGAGATAATCGGTCGTCTTCGGCGCATAGACGTTATCGAACGGGTGCGCAAAAGCGGCCGTGGGCGGGGAGTTTCGAGAGCAAAGATTGTGAAACGTTTCAAGAATAAGAATAGATAATTTATGGACGACAGAGAATTATTGAGAAAGAACTATGAAGATGCCTGCAATGCTTACTTACGAGCATTTTGCCAGAAGCACGGATACGATGAAGACGACGCCGTCAATAGCTGGGAAACGGCCTTTGGCGAATGGTATGACTACTGTTTGCGCTTGCACATGATTCGGAGGATATTACCACCCCGAATTACCGAAACTGGCTGCGTGGCTGTCCGCGAAAAACTGTAGAAGAGCTTGCCGCACTTGAAGACGCTCATTTGTGGGTTGAGCAAAAAGACAATTTCAAGAGGAAATCGACAAATTCAATGGCTAAAATAAAGGAACTTATCAAACGTGTTTTTATCAAAACGACATGTTGCCATACTTGGAGTTGCAAGCGGCGTACTACATGGCACGACCCTGATTTTGGGAACACCTGGCTGACCGAAATATGGGTTTGCACCAAATGCGGAAAGGTAAAACGAGTGAAACTATGAAAAAGATAATGTTTAACGACCGTTACGGCCTCACGCAAGCGGTTATCGATGGGCGGAAAACCATGACGAGGCGGTTAATTAATCCAATGCCGGAGGATTGCACCGCCAATCACAAAAATTACTGGGGGGCTTATTGGTCGGATGAGCCTATGGCTTTGGAGGTAGAGCGAGATACAGGCGGTATATATTGCAAGTATTGTGGCAACGGCGTAAGATGGTTTGAAGCGGGCTATTACTATAATACTAAATATAAACTTGGCGATATCGTAGCCGTGGCGCAAAGTTATAAATCCATATCTGACAAGCATCCAGACGTAAATACGTTCTTGCTTCAGCTTTCAAAGGCATATGGATGCAAATTGGAAGCCATACCAAATCTGCCCGGCTGGAAGAATAAGATGTTCTCCAAAGCAGAACTTATGCCTCACCAAATTCGCATAACGGATGTCCGCTGCGAGCGGTTGCAGGATATTTCGGATAGTGAGTGTCTCAGAGAGGGCGTGCAGTACATCGAAGAAATCGAAAAGTATTATCTCGAGCGGACAGACCGGGAGGAAGGCTTTTACTTCGATTCCCCCCGCGAAGCCTTCGCCTCGCTTATCGATAAGGTTTCCGGCAAAGGGACGTGGGAGAATAATCCTTGGATAATAGTTTATGAGTTTGAGTTGTTGACATACTCCCACGACTTCAGTCGTGGGCTTTCCCGCTTATCTTTAGGTAAAATAAGTTATTGGTCATGATATTTCATACACTCGACAGCCTTGGCATTCCATATCTTGTTATCAAGTATAAACTGACAAGTTCTATTGATGAAAATATCATAGATTATCGTTATCAAATAATTGTTGATTACGATATTCGCTTATTTCGATTGGGATTTAAAGCTGAAAAAGAAATAAAACGTTACGGAAGTTGGTATATGTACAAAAATCTCAAACCGCGGGAAGTTTCTATTTTTCGGAATTTTGGTTATGAACCTTCTTATACTGATGAAAATGGAGTTGCGTGGGAATTTGGTGGGAGAATAAAACGCTATAAACATGGGAATAGTGTGACTTAAATTATTGCCATTCAAAAAAACAACAGAGAGCCGAAAAAGACTCTCTTGTTTTTCTCTAAAAACCCCTGGTGGGGTGTCTTATTTTTCTCTAAAAACCCCTGGTGGGGTGTC
>OMFO01000319.1_pt1 | contig 30259 bp, 33 predicted proteins | sample 1645611 | NCBI WGS metagenome assembly OMFO01 (sample SAMEA103958147, study PRJEB25191) | human gut metagenome | biome: human-associated habitat [ENVO:00009003]; feature: intestine environment [ENVO:2100002]; material: feces | place: Germany | collected 2013/2015
TGCTTACCAGACCGGAGATATTGACATCATATGCCTTGAGCAACTGATAGCTGTCACTGTCGACGGTGACTGTAATGCGCTGCTTCATAATGCACCTCATCTTACATACTCTCTGTACACAATTAAGTATACACCAGTATTACGCTATAACATGCCTCCGGCAACGGAATATTATTATCTGACTATTATTAATGCTTTCATCAATAACCAATCTAAAAAGTGACCATGACAATAATAACCAGCAATGGTAGTAACCATGCCAAATTACAGAATAACTGGTTTTCCATGATCCGATTTCTATCGGATTCAGGAATTTCCGGAAGTGAATCACGATCAGTGAATAAGCGAAGTGATCTTTTCTGCCGCTGATGACTGGCTCGCAAACACGGGAATAAACACAACATACAGTGTTATGTCAGCGGGTATGAACACAACATCCTGTGAAATCTGGCCGGCGGACGGCAGCGAAGGATCCGCGGATCCGTCTCTGCCGGAAACCGGATCTCAGAAGAGAAAAAGAAGAGTTGTTGCAAGATAAGCACAAAAAATGGTGGTTTGTTGAGATATGGTAATTATTGCTCAGTGGGCAAAATTCAGAACAGAGTTAGCCTGAAATTGCAAAAAACAGGCCAGAAAAACTTTTTTCAGCTCATTTTCATCAACCGGCCTTAAAGGCTGCTTCGGATTTCCTAAATACAGTTTTACATAAGGAACATCGTATGACTGTATTTCTCATGGCCGTTTTCTATGGCCTCTTAAAAACTGGCTCTCTCATTGCCCTACTTGTTGATGCCTATAAAGGCTGGACCTTGTTCTGGAAGAACTATGATCGACTCCCCCATATCTACCGTTCGCAATGGCGATATCAGCGACGCTTCATTCTCAAAAGAATCTGGAAACGCATCAGAACCGGCTAAGCCGGTTCTTCCAGCAGCATCCCCAACCCGGCCAGCCAGCACAGACAGCACCAGGTGGTGAACACCATTCTGGTCTCGCCGGATTTCCACTTACGGATGGTGCGCTCGTCCACATCTAGCCGGTTGGCCAGCTGGATATCTGTGAGCGGGATCAGCGCCCGGACCACGCTGACTTCACTGGCTGAAGGTGCCATCCAGCTCTCGCCCGAGCACAGTGTTTCAGGGTTAAATTTCTCTAGTTCTATCAGCCCCTGAACCTGACGGGCATTTTCTGCCTTCATATGCGGTTAACCTTTCTGATCAGGATTGCGACACACTTTGTACACGATGGGCAAGACGGCGCGTTTCTTCCACGGCCCTGAGTTCATTTGCTTTTTCTATCATTTCTGCGGTTGGTTCAGAAAGTTTTTCAAAAAACTCCTTAAACCTCTTTGCAACTGACTGCAGAGAAACACTGTCAGTTCTCGCTGTTTTAAGATTGGTGTAGACGAGGCGGGAAAGGGGTCTGGTCAGTTCCTTCCGTTCCATGTATCGTTTGAAGATCCAGAGATAAATATCAACCAGTTCCAGCCCGGCACTCATCGTTCCCGACTGGAAGACAAGCGGTTTTGCTGGCATGTTCTTCATATCCATGACAGGCAAACCCGGCCCCAGTGCCCACGGCTGTTCGCGGATCTGGTAGTAAAACTCGTTCAACTCCCGCTGGGTGGTGTTGAACTGTGACTGCTGGTCAACAATGATATCTGCTTTCCGGTTCGGTGCCCCCAGACGAGAGCAGATCCCGTGCAAAACGGACTGAAAACCAATCATATTGGGCATGATCTGCAACTTTTCCTTATTGGTTTTGCAGTTGTACCCCAGCTCATCAAAGTTGACCATCGCCCAAGATAGGGCATCGGTAATGAGTTCAACTGAACGGGCATCACCCAGAGAGTGAACGCGCTGAAGCAGCACTCCACAAACCTCACTGAATAATGAGCAAGAACGTTCATCATGAGCCTCAAGACGGGCACGCCACGCTTTTTCAGCCAGCTCATCATCAAACAGATTAGACAGATTCAGCAGCAGGGGATAGCGCAGAGGGGTCCAGTAGGCACTCCAGGGCACAACCGGATTCAGTCCCTGATCAAACACCTGGTCGAAGAACGAAATAATGGCGTGATCGCGCTTAACCACCTGCCAGATATCAAACCGTATCCGGTGATTTTTCTGCAGGACCAGCAGCGTATCCACAACTTCTGAAAGGCGGTGCACGCCCAGTTCCGCAGCGTGCAGGCGCTCCACGCCCAGAGTTTTGCGTAATGCGGCAAGATCCGCTTCAGCAACCTTATCTAGGTCAGCCTCTGAGGACAGTACTCCGTAGGAGAGGATTGGCTGGGTTTTGTCAAAAAGGTTTCGGCCAGTCTGGCCTGTTTCATCCACATAAAAGTGCATTCAGATATCCTTTTCAAGGCAGGAGGAAAAGAAACGGCATAATTCAAATCAATGTAAAACCTTCCTGTTGCCGGCTGCAAGTGATCCTCTTAAATGAGTTTTCGGATCTCAGGAAGGGAAAAAACAGATTTTTGCAGGATAAGCACTAAAAACGGTGAATTGTTGTGATTAGGGGATTATTGCAATCAGAACAATAACTGGAATTGAAAAGGTTATATTCATCAATAAATAGCAGAGTCACAGACCTGCTGAAAGCCAGACCATGAAGATACTACCCGAGCCTGCTTCAGGAAGATCCATTTCAAATATCCGGATACACAGGCAACTGTGGCGACAATTGTAATGACATTAACCATATCGGCTTCTCTGAAGCATTGGTTATGGCAACCACGTTATCAATACCTTTCCATCGTTTTCAGTAAATGTCACTAACAGACCGATATTACCGGACCTGTAAGTTGTCTGTGACCAATATCACCAATTTGTAACTAAAATGTGAAAATACGGTTTATCTGTGCTTTATTTTTCTCCGATATAAAATGGAGGTCTTTATGAAAGATGTCAGTATTTTGAATGAAATGATCTTCAGTGCATCAACAGAAAATGAACTACAGGAAAAATTTGAAGATATATATCACCGTATCAACAACGAGAGTGAATATGATGACTCGGAGTCAGTCGAATTTCTGCCACTGCCAAGACTGAATTCCCGTTCTGAACGCTCAGAAGTGCAGGACATCATTTCAGTTGTAATTAAAAGCGGATGTTTTACCAGTGGCCCCTATATTGGAAAAGTAGAAGAGACATTAAGATTATTTTATGGTGCTCATACCTGTATTGCCACCAGTAGCGGCACCGATGCGTTAAAAATAGCTCTTAAATCTGTTGGAGTGGAACCCGGAGATGAAGTCATCGTTCCACTGAACTCCTTTGCAGCTACGGAGAATGCCGTGATGGCCGTGGGAGCCGTTCCGGTCTTCGCTAATATTGACAGTTCTTTCAATATGCTTCCGGATGAAGTGGATCGCCTCAGAACTTCAAAGACAAAAGCCGTGTTACCGGTCTGCCTTTATGGCTCCTGCATGTACATTGATGCCATTCACCGGATTGCCCGCAAAGCCGACATTCCTGTTATCGTGGATGCAGCACAGTGCTTTGGTATCAGGTCACTCATCAGCCACTGTGATCTGCTGGCGTTGAGTTTTAATCCATTTAAGAATATTGGTTCTCTTGGTAAATCCGGTGCAGTTCTGACCCTTTCTCCTGAACTGGCACGCCTGGCAAGGCAATATTCATATCACGGATTTGCTGAAGGTAAAAAGAATATTAAAGCCCAGAACTGGGGATTAAACAGTCGTATGGATAATCTTCAGGCTGCCACGCTTAGTGTCAAACTTCAACATTTTGAAAATAATGCAAAAAAACGCTGCCTTCTTGCAGCCCGTTACCATCTTTTACTGTCTGACCTGTCACATAACATAATACTTCCGACAGAGACCCATCAGAATACATGGCACCTTTTCCCGGTACTGCTCTGCAAAGGCGAACGTGATTCTCTGTTCGCCTTTGCTCGTGAAAAAGGAGTGGAGTTAGATATTTACTATCCCGTCCTTTCACATTGCGGAGAGCATCCATTGGCAACCGGATATTCCCGTCGAGAGCAGTTCCGTGATTCTGAAAAAATACATTCTGCATTACTTCATCTGCCACTGCATAACCATATGTCGCTCCAGGAGCAAAACATCGTTATCGAGGTACTGCATGACTATTTTAAATAAAAACTGGCCCGTCGAATTCCCGTTCCCGACAGTAATCCGCACTGTGGTGTGCAGCGATCTTGATGAAACTTATATTCCTTCGGACAGTGATAAAAAAAAACTGGGGGGGTCGTTCAGCTGGAGTCCTATATTACATCCCATGCTGAAAAAAAGGGGATTCTCGCTGGCTGGATCACGGGAACAAATCTGGATTCAGCCTGGCGAAAATCCAGGGGATATATCTCGCGAAGCCCTCACTTTATATGTTGCAGTCTCGGCACCGAATTTTACTGGGTGAAAAATGGCCGTCTCATCCCCTCTGAAACCTGGGCAGAAAGAATAAGCCGTTCAGGCTACAGCCGTCAGAATGTCAACTGTCTGGTTAAGATTCTGATGGAAAAAGAGATCCCCCTTCTGAAACAACCAGAGGATTATCAGGGCCCCTTTAAAGTGAGCTATTACTACCCTGAGAGCCCATCTATTGCCAGCGATTTTGCCACCATTCAGGAACTGGCTGACGAACGACGAATTCGTGTTGTGTTTACCCGCTGTAACCCGGCGGCTGGCGATCCCCCTGGCTGTTATGACGTTGAATTTATCCCCCTCTGTTGTGGCAAGGATCAGGCTGTGTCTTTTCTGATGGAAGAAACCGGACTGCCGAAAGAAGCCATTATTGCCTTTGGTGACAGTGCGAATGATTTTGCCATGTTTGCACAGGCCGGAAGTGGCTATCTGGTGGGTAATGCCGACCCGTTTGCAGTCAGCCAGTACGGAAACAGACTGGACAGTGCTTACTGCCACGGGATACTGAGCGTTCTTAAGGAGCTATAGTGATGATTATCGGAATTGTCGGCTGTGGGGGGATTGCCCGTGCCCATGTCAACGCACTTTGTCTCAATCCGCTAGTAACTGGTCTGGCCCTGTACGATGTGAGTCCGGACAACGCCCGACAGCTCAGCGAAATAAGCTCCCTGCCGGTAACAAACTGCCAGGATCTGGAGCAGCTTGCCGGAGTCAGTCAAGGGTTCATTATCTGCACACCAAACCATCTCCACGTTAGCGTGGCAGAAGAAGTGCTTCGCTACAAACAGCTCCCGTTTGTGTGTGAAAAACCCCTCTCAACAGATCTCAACTCTGCACGATATCTACAGGAGATTGCTCCAAAAGGCAGTATCGTGTCTTTTAACTACCGATATAACCCCGTCATCGACATGATAATGCGTCTGAGAAAAGAGAGGAAATTAGGTGAACTGCATTTCTTCTCAGCAGAATTTAATAAAAATTCTGCACTGACCCGCCATCACCTGACCTGGCGAGACTCCGCACAACAGAGCAAAAGCAGCGGTGCTCTGGGCGATCTATCCTGTCATCTGCTTGATTTATTTTGTTTTATAGGGGAAAGCCCGGTAGTGGTTCATGGGATCAAAACGGTAAAGGGGACACGGGTGGGTACAAAATCAGATGGTCAGGTTGAAGTGGATGATAACGGCTATGTAATGGGCAGTTCAGAAAAGGGAGCTTATTTCAGAGTTCATGCCAGTAAATCGGAAACAGATCAGAATTTGGGACTGCATATACAGCTTGTATTTGAAAATGGTGAAATCAGATATTCAACCCACCATGAAAATCGCCTGCTCCTGATTCTATTTAATGATACGAATACGGAAACAATTGGCTTCGACGCTCTGAAACGCTTGCCTGATCCACCACGGGAGCTTCCATTCTGGTCTGATTCGTTTATTCATCTTCATAACGACTGGTGTGCTCTTATTAAATATGGTCACTCGTCTCCTAAGCTGGCGGACCTGTCATCCGGCCTTCATATACAGGAAATAATTGAGGCATTCTGATATGGATACCATTCTTTTAACCGGGCTGTTTGCTGCATTTTTCACAACGTTTGCGTTCGCTCCCCAGAGCATAAAAACTATCAGGACACGCAATACCGAAGGTATCTCCGTTGTTATGTATATCATGTTCCTGACAGGTGTAATCTCATGGATAGCGTATGGCATTATGCGATCTGATTTTGCCGTACTGATCGCCAATATTGTCACACTGTTTCTGGCTGCACCAGTGCTTGTAATAACACTTATCAACCGCAGGAAAAAACACGTATGAATATTGCAATCATCGGCGCGGGTCCTGCCGGCATCATTTCTGCCCGTAATGCGATTAAAGCAGGTCACTCCGTGGTTCTGTTTGAGAAGAATACCCGAATTGGGGGGATCTGGAACCCCTGGAGTGGTGGCGCTTACCGTAATGCCTGTATGCAGAACTCCCGTTATACATTTCATTATACTGGCTTTCCCCCTGGCGATATCGATGAATTTCCAGGAGTGGAACAGGTATTCAGATATCTTTCGGCCGTGGCCGGAGAGGATGCCCTCCGTGAGTCGACCCGACTGAATACTGAAGTTGTTTCACTCAGAAAAGACGCCGGACACTGGGTGATCCGCTGCGCTTCTGAAGGAAAAGACACGGAAGACATTTTTGACCGGGTCATCATTGCAACAGGTGAACTCTGGCAACCCCGCCGGCCCCCCCTGCCAGGTGAGGAAAACTTCTCCGGAACGTTGATCACGTCGAGAGATTATCAGGAGCCAGAGGCATTTAAAGGAAAAAATATCCTCATCATTGGCGGCGGTGTCAGCGGTGCGGATATTGCCTCAGACCTTGTTCCCTTTGCCAGAAGCGTAAGTCTGTCCGTCAAAAAGATGGGACTTTATCTGCCGAGACAATTCCCGACTGGCCCGAATGACATGATGCACTCCTATCTGGGCAGGTGTCTGCTGAGCCAAATGAATTATGAAGATTTTATCGGTTATCTCGACACCATGATGCCTGACTACATGCAGGCCTACCGAGCATCCGGTCTGTTGCCCGACATGGCGAACAATAACGCGGTGCATGTTAACGAAAAAATCATACCGAATGTGGCCGCCGGTCTGATAAAAGTTAAACCCCTGGCAGAGCGTTTCACCGGAGAAGGCGCTATTAAGTTCGTCGACGCATCTCAGGAAAAATATGATGTAATCATAACCTGTACAGGCTATGAAATGCCTGATTACTCGTTCATTCAGGGATTTGACAGAACACAGCTCTATGAGCACTTTTTCTGGACAGAGGACCCTTCTCTGGCCGTCATTAATCCCCCGGTGGATACCGCCGGTTTCGGGGCTGCGTTTCCCTATTTTGATATCATCAGCCAGTGGGTAATGAACGTATTCTCCGGGAAGACTTCCCTTCCGGAAAAAGAAGCTATGCGCAAATGGTGTGCTGAGCACATGGCTTCACTTCATGTTAAGCGATTTTATGACAGCTGGCTGGAAACCATCCGGATTGGGTTGCTGTCAGGTCTTCTCCCGGACCCGGCCCGCGACTTTTCCCGATACTGGAACATCATCAGCAGTATGGTCAAACCTGCCTATCTGGCCACTCCTCCCGCATTTCCGGAGCATGGTATGATGGACAGCCTGTTTGATTTCCGGATCGCCAGAATACGCATACTGTCAGGGCTGGGAAACGATGCTCTCGGTTATTTACTGAAAAAAGGTGATATCACTGACGCAGAATACCGGGCGGCCCTGGAAATCGATCCCCGGCAGTCGATTTCTGTACACCTGCCGTATTCACAGACCTACCTCTGATAAAAAGGGCCAGTAACGGCCCTTTTCTTTTTCATAATATTCTGAGCAGTCTTGCCGGGTTTCCTGCATAAATGCCTTTGTTCTCAACCGGTTTTACCACAACTGAACCCGCACCAATAACAGCTCCGCTGCATATATACGGAGACAGAATAATGGCTCCACTGCCAACAGTAACCGAATCCCCCAGGGTAATGCTGATCCAGTTATCCGGTGACGGATCTGGTGCTCCTGAACGAAACAGATCGTTGGCGAACGTCACGTTATGACCAATGAAGCAGTTCTCCCCCAGTGTTACGTTCTCACAAATAAACGTGTGCGACTGTATCCGGCTTCCACTACCAATGATACAGCCTTTCTGTATCTCAACGAAGGGGCCGACAAACACGTTGTCCCTGAGTTCACATTCATAAATGTTGACCGGTTTGACAATACGGACATTGGTCCCATAAATCACATCCCGGACAGCACATTCCATAAATTTCATACTCACACGTCCTTTAAATACAGATGACACTTGCCGGAATTATACAGCCCAGATTCAGTTGCCATGTTTCAGAATAGCTTATAAGCCGCACTTTTACCGATACTCAGCAACAAATCAGGTCTGGATCCACTTCCGCCGGAAACCGGATCTGCACGGCGGGAAACGGGCAAATGATATGCTAATTAAGCAATTCACATAAAATCATATCAGATATGATTTTCATCATTGATGATAAAACCATATCTGATATTATCAGAAATCATGAGCACACAAATCATGCGGGATATTATTTTTACCTGTCAGAACATTATCAGATGGAGCGTGCAGGATGGATGACCCGAAGTGGTGGTGATTTTCAGCCCCGTCCGCTGAAACGCCTGTTCACAGCCAACCAGTGCTGGACGTCCTTCCTGGATGCGGGCGGTCTGCGCGATATCGAGGTTGAGGCTGTCACCAAAATGCTGGCCTGCGGCACGCGGATACTGGGCGTGAAGGAATACAACTGCGATAAACCTGACTGTCCCCACGTCAGATACGTCACTAACTCATGTGGCAGCCGTGCCTGCCCGTCCTGCGGAAAAAAGGCCACAGACCTGTGGACAGCGACACAGCTGAATCGTCTTCCTGACTGCGACTGGGTACACCTGGTCTTCACCCTGCCGGACACGCTGTGGCCGGTGTTCGAAAGCAACCGTTGGCTGCTGAATGACGTGTGCCGTCTGGCGGTGGAGAATCTGCTGTATGCCGCCCGAAAACGGGGGCTGGAACCCGGTATCTTCTGCGCCATCCACACATATGGCCGTCGTCTCAACTGGCATCCGCATGTACATGTGTCAGTAACCTGCGGGGGGCTGAATAAGCACGGTCAGTGGAAAAAGCTGAGCTTCCTGAAAGACGCAATGCGTTCGCGGTGGATGTGGAATATACGGCAGTTGCTTCTGAAAGCATGGTCAGAGGGGATGGCGATGCCGGAGTCGTTGTCACATATCACGACGGAATCACAGTGGAGAAGCCTGGTGCTGAAAGCCGGCGGAAAATACTGGCATGTGTACATGTCGAAGAAGACGGCCGGCGGGCGGAATACGGCACGCTACCTGGGTCGTTATCTGAAGAAGCCACCAATAGCGGCTTCCCGGCTGGCACATTACAACGGAGGGGCGAGCCTGAGCTTCCGTTACCTGGACCACAAAACGGGAGAGACAGCGACGGAAACGCTGACGCAGCGTGAGCTGGTCGCGAGGATGAAACAGCACATCCCGGAGAAGTTTTTTAAGATGGTGAGGTACTTCGGGTTCCTTGCCAACCGGGGGTGTGGAGAGAAGCTGCCGCAGGTGTACCGAGCTCTGGGGATGGATAAACCGGAACCGGTGGCGAAAGTGTGCTATGCACAAATGGTGAAACAGTTCCTGAGTCGTGACCCGTTCGAATGCGTGCTGTGTGGCGGCCGGATGGTATACCGCCGGGCCCTTGCGGGGCTGAATGTATCAGGGCTGAAGAAAAACGCGCGGGATATCAGTCTGCTGAGGTATGTGCCGGCCTGATACAGGGTAAGTGTGTCAGCAATCCGGGGAAAGGATAAAAAACCCCATCCGCAGTATAAAAACCGACCACGCAGAGAGAAAAAACACCGGCGTGATGTGAAAAACAGCTTACCGCACGAGGCATAAGACGCGGACAGTGGTATCGCTTAGTTTTTCAATTTCCTATACGTGAAACTCTTCATGCTGTATTTCGATTTTCCTTCTAAGATAATAACTCGCATACCTGTTCTTTTTATGTATATCCATATCTATTTTTGTGACGAGTTCAAACCACAATGTTCGCACTCCCCATGCAGCGTTATGAAACATTTCCGCAACGGCTATAGAGTCTGTATTAACTGCTTCGGTCATGTAGTCGCTAATACGTTCAGCGGTAATTTTCGTTATTTCATCGTAATTTATTTTATCTCCTACAAGATTATTTAATGGAATGAAAAATATCTGGCCTGATAATAATGTTCCAGAATTAATATCTGCAGGCTATGTTAAGTTGTCCCCACACACAATCTACCTGTTTTCTCGTGTGTGCCACAGGCGCAATACATAAATAGTCTGGCCATTAAGTTCGTAACGGATTTCGTACTCGCCAGCAAAAATCCGTCTGACCTCCCTGGGTTCAAACTGAAACAACTGTTCTCCCATACGTGGATGAGTTAACAGAATGACCGGTGCCTGTGTCAGGGACTGCACCGTTCTGGCGGCCGCAGGTTTACTGGCCAGCACCAGAAAATCATATAACCGCGCCAAATCAGAAAGCGCCTTACTGGTCCACTTCAGTTCCATCAGCGTGGCACCGGTAACGGATTGTCAGTACTGAGGCTGTCCGCCCAGGCCTGTACAGCCTGATGGTCGATAACCTGTCCGGATTTCACATCGTCCAGGGCTTCCAGCGTCAGGCGATTACGCTCCTCCTCCTGGGCAAGCCATGCAGAAAGCGCCTGTTTGATAACCCAGCCCCGGGAGCGTTCCAGTCTGGCGGCCATCTGGTCGACTTTATCAGCCATTGGTAATGGCACATGCGCGGTAATGACTTTTGTTGCCTGTGCGGTATTGTTTTTCATTTGCATACCCGATTAGTTGTTAATCATATTTAATCATAGTGATTACTTTCAGACGGAACAAGGCAAATAATGCGCGTCAGCGCATGTAAGGCGGCACTCCGTTGTTGCATATGGCACAGGAGTAAAACCGCCGAAGCCCGGCGTAAGCCGGTACTGATTGATAGATTTCACCTTACCCATCCCCAGCCCTTGTATGTAATAGGACTTGATGGCTAGCTACCATCATATGAAGCAGAGTGAGCTTGTCCCAGCCCTGAACAGTCAGACTTTGATTAGCAGCAAAAGCCCTCTGCTTCACCTTTCACGCCAGCATTAACATTGAACGGTTGCCAAGAGCGATGACTCTGCATGTACAAGGGGAATAGGCGTGATGGTTTGGTGAAAGGAGAATATTCATGTTTCAGTTAGGTATTGATGTCAGTAAGAAAACGCTGGATTTGTGCCTGCTGCGCGAAGGCGTAAAAGGCAGCGTTAAAACCCGAAAGCTTCAGAATGATATTAATGCTGTCAACGCGGTAATAGCCTGGCTCAGTAAGCAACATTGTAAACCTGAAGATGTCCATATCATCATGGAAGCCACTGGTGTTTATCATGAATCACTGGCTTACGGGCTTCACAAAGCCGGGGGCCGGATATCACTTGCCAACCCACACAGGGCAAGAGAGTTTGCCCGGGGTATGGGAATGCTGACCAAAAATGACCGGGTTGATGCTTATATGCTGGCTTGCTATGGCGCGCTTAAAGCACCGGAGCCATGGCTTCCTCCACCGGAAGAAGTCCGCCATCTCAGTGCACTGCTCCGCAGACGTGATGCTCTTGTGGCTGACAGCACTCGCGAAAAAAACAGGCTGGAAAAATACCTGGCAACAGACACACCTTCTGTTATAGCTGAATCCGTAGAGGCAATGATTGGTCAGTTGAACGCAGAAATTAAACGTCTGGACAGACTGATCCGTTCACACCTTAACCAGCATCCTGAATTAAAAAAGGATTTTGACCTGCTGACGTCAATAAAATCCGTAGGTTATCAGTTAGGTCTGAATATGCTTGTCATCCTGCGGAGCCATGATTTCGCCACAGCAGAACAGGCGGCTGCATTTTTAGGTGTCGTTCCCGTTGAAAAATATTCCGGCACCTCGGTCAGAGGGTGTCCGAAACTGTCAAAAATTGGTCCGCCGGAAATCCGGGCGAAACTGTATCTGGCTTCGTTGTGTGGTCTGAGATTTAACCCATTGATGAAAGCGATGTATGAGCGATTATGCCTGAGAGGTAAGGGCAAAATGTGTGCCATTGGTGCTCTGATGAGAAAACTCGTGCACTGGTGCTATGGCGTACTGAAGACCCAAAAACCGTTTGATGTGGGCTATTTGTCTTCATATGCGCGTAGCGCATGTAAGGCGGCATGATGTAGTTACATATGGTACAGGAGTAACACCGCCGAAGCCCGGCGTAAGCCGGTACGTATTGATAGGTTTCACCTATCCCATCCCTGCCCTGCGAGGCCATGCGGGCTTTCAGCGATGATGAAGTACAGGTAAGCCCTTTTAACCCCGTTAGCGCGGCTACGCCGCGCTGTATCGGGGACTTAGTGCTGACAGCTTGCTGGCAGTACTTAGGGGGCTGTACGTCGGAGTTCAAGCGATTTTTCTTGACAGAACACGGTAGCTGCTAAGCCATACCCGCTTTCAGCCATGAGAGAGCTTCTGTGCGCGGTCGGAGTGGTCCCGACGAGGGTTTACCCGAAGTCGGGACGTATCTCCGCGTTAGCGGGGTCAGTTTGGAATTCGGAAAATAAACCATGTTAAGACTATTTTTTAGCCAAAGGGCTTTCAGGAATCGCCAGAATGGCGGGACAACAGTGGTTTTGGTGTCCGAAATCGACCGGTTTCGGACATTGTTAAACAGATATATCCGAAAGTCAGCGAAATTACTTTCGGACATGCATTATAATATGTACACCCATTTCGTACAGAAGATCTCACTATGTCTCGAATTTTTGCCTATTGTCGGGTTTCCACTCTGGAACAGACGACCGAAAATCAACGTCGGGAAATCGAAAGCGCGGGTTTTAACGTCAGACCCCAACGAATAATCGAAGAACAAATTAGTGGATCAGTAGCAGCCAGTGAACGTCCAGGTTTTAACCGGTTGCTTGATCGTCTGGAAAGTGGCGATGTATTGATAGTCACAAAACTGGATCGCCTCGGTCGTAATGCAATGGATATCAGGAAAACAGTGGAGCAACTGACCGAATCTGGCATCAGGGTGCATTGCCTGGCATTAGGTGGTGTTGATCTGACCAGTTCGGCAGGAAAAATGACAATGCAAGTGATTTCAGCGGTCGCTGAATTTGAACGAGATCTTTTACTTGAACGAACTTATTCAGGGATAGCAAGAGCACGGGATGCAGGAAAACGTTTTGGTCGCCCACCGCTATTAAATGAAGAACAAAAACAGAAGGTACTCGAACGCATTAAGTCTGGGGCAAGTATAAGTGCTATTGCCAGGGAATTCCGAACCACACGGCAAACAATTCTGAGAGTTAGAGCGAAACAGCAAACTGTTACTGTATAGAAAATAGTCTTAGCGTGGGATATTTTCCGTTTTCCAAGCGGACCCCAAGGAAGACTACATCGCGTTCATGCCGAAACCGAATGTAAGAACGGCATTGCATAATCTTGCAGTGGCGATCGAACATTACAATGAAAACCATCCGCACAGTGCGTTGGGTTATCGCTCTCCGCGAGAATATCGACGTCAGCGGGTAACATTAACTTAAGATACAACCCCTGACTGGAAATAAGGGGGCAAGAACACATTGACACTATAAATATGGCATTGTATAAAACCCCGCGATAATAATGAGTTTCATTTGCATTACTCCCATTTGCTGGTCATCCACTCGCCTGTTTACAAGGATAGCGTTTAATGAAGAAGGTCCTTTGCGCGTTAGGCTTGATGTTCACCGCCGTCAGTTCCGCGCTGGCAACAACCTACCCCCTGACGATTGAAAACTGCGGCTATCAGGAGACCTTCACCCGGCCGCCGGAGCGCGTGGTCGCGCTGGGGCAAAATACGGTCGAAATTCTGCTGCTGCTCGGGCTGCAAAAGCAGGTGGTCGCCAGCGCCTTCTGGCCGACCAGCGTTTTACCGCAGCTGGCTGAGCAAAACGCGAAGATTAAAACCTTGACGGTGGAAATTCCGAGCCTGGAATCGGTGCTGGCGCAAAATCCTGATTTCGTTCCCGCCCAGTTGCCGCTGCTGCTGGGGCCGGAAAGCAAAGTCGCTAGGCGTGAAGATCTCGCCACCGTCGGCGTGAACAGCTACGTCTCACCGGGGGTGTGCGCCACCAAAAAGGCCACCGGCGATATGTACGGCAGCCGGCAAAAGCTGTGGGATATGACCTGGCTGTATCAGGAAATTAGCGATTTTTCCCGCATTTTCAACGTCGAAGATCGTGGTCAGGCGCTGATTGCCGATTTCAAAAAACGTGAAGCCGACCTGCGCCAGGAGTTTGGTAAAAGCAAAAAGGATCTCTCCTTCGTCTTCTGGTTCTCCAGCGCCTCACCTTCGGCCGATGCCTATGTCGGCGGCAAAAACAGCGCCTCCGGATTTATCGCCAGCGTGCTGGGCGGACATAATGCGATTACCTCCGAAACCGAGTGGCCCACGGTGAGCTGGGAGAGCATTATTGCCGCCAACCCGGATGTGATCGTGGTCGCCAGCCTAGATCGTAACCGCTGGGCGCTGGATAAAGCCGAGGAGAAGATCAAATTCCTCAAAAGCGATCCCGCCGTCAGCCAGCTGGAGGCGGTGAAAAAAGGCCATATCGTGGTCATGGACGGTCAGGCGATGAATCCGACCATTCGCACGCTTTACGGCGCGGAGCAGGTGGGCGAGCAGCTGAGAAAAATGGGGCTGAACTGATGAGCGTCGGCGCGATTGAGACGAGCCGCAGCATACTGCTCACCGGCTGGTGTGTACTGGCAGCGATCGTGCTGGCGCTGGTGATCGCTGTGGGCGTCAGCGTTGGCGAGCTGGCCATCCCGCTGCAGAATGTCTTTTATGCTATCAGCAACAGAACCGGCTTAACCGCTGAGCCGCTCAACCGTATCTATGAGAGCGTTATCTGGGATTTCCGCCTCAGCCGCGCGCTGGTCGCCGCCTGCTGCGGCGCCGGCCTCGCTATCTGCGGTGTCGTGCTGCAAAGCTTGCTGAAGAATGCCCTCGCCGAACCCTACGTCCTCGGCGTCTCCGCCGGGGCCTCCACCGGCGCGGTGTCGATCGTGGTGCTGGGCCTTGGCTCTGGCGCAATTTCCCTCTCGGCAGGCGCCTTTGCCGGGGCCTTCGCCGCCTTCGCCTTTGTCGCCTTGCTGACTAACGGCGCGCGCGGCGGCAATGAGCGTACGATTCTTGCGGGCGTCGCCGCCTCGCAGTTATTTAACGCCATCACGGCCTATACCATCAGCACCACCGCCAGCGCGCAGCAGGCGCGCGATGTGATGTTCTGGCTGCTGGGCAGCTTCAGCGGCGTCCGCTGGCCCGAATTCCAGTTGGTCATCGTGGTGGTGCTCGCGGGTCTGGCGGTCTGCCTGTGGTATGCCCGGGCGCTGGACGCGTTCACCTTCGGCGACGATGCCGCCGCCTCGCTGGGGATTGCTGTGCCGCGCGTGCGCCTGATCCTCTTCACCACTGCGGCGCTGATCACCGCCACCATCGTCAGCATGGCCGGCTCAATCGGCTTTGTTGGCCTGGTGGTGCCGCACGTGATGCGTTTCTTCTTTGGCCCGCTGCACCGAACGTTGCTGATCGCCAGCGCGCTGGCAGGGGCGATATTGATGGTACTGGCGGACATTGCGTCGCGCCTGCTGATTGCCCCGCAAAGTCTGCCCGTTGGGGTAGTAACCGCCCTGGTTGGGGTGCCTTTCTTTGCCGTGATTATCTACCGCTCAAGGAATAAGTGATGAGTATTTGCGCTGAAAATATCACCTGGAAGGCAGGCAAAAAGGTCATCGTCAATAATGTCTCGCTGCGGGTGCCGCGCGGAGAAACGGTCGGACTGCTGGGGCCCAACGGCTGCGGCAAATCCTCGCTGCTGCGCGTTCTGGCGGGCCTGCGCCGCCCGGATGCAGGTCGCGTCACCCTCGACGGCCAGGATATCGCCCGGATGGCGAAAAAGCAGCTCGCCCGCCGCGTGGCTTGCGTCGAGCAACACGGCATGACCGAGGCCAATATGCGGGTGCGCGACGTCGTGCGCCTGGGACGCATTCCCCACCACTCTCCGTTCTCAAACTGGAGCGCTCAGGATGACGAAGCGATTGCCGCCGCGCTGCAGCGGGTAGCGATGCTGGAGAAAAGCGAACAGGGATGGTTAAGCCTCTCCGGCGGCGAGCGGCAGCGGGTGCATATCGCCCGCGCGCTGGCGCAGAGCCCGAGCGAAATCCTGCTGGATGAGCCGACCAACCATCTGGATATACACCATCAGATGCAGTTAATGCAGTTGATCAGCGAGCTGCCGGTAACCAGCATTGTGGCCATTCACGATCTTAACCATGCCGCGATGTTCTGCGATTCGCTGATCGTGATGCAGCAGGGGCAGATCCTCGCCAGCGGGACGCCGGAGGAGATTTTGTCCGAAGCGCTGCTGTGGGACGTTTTCCGGGTGAAAACCAAAATCGAGATCTCCCCTTACCACGGCAAAAAGCACATTCATTTCATCGTTTAGGTTGGGCGGATATGCCTCTTTTCTCCCTGCGCCCTGCGGCAACCCTCTGGCCTCCGGTGTTACTGGGAAGCCAGTTCGTTTTTAATATTGGCTTTTACGCGGTCGTACCTTTCCTCGCCCTCTTCCTGCGCGACGACATGCTGCTCTCAGGCGGACTTATCGGCCTGATCCTCGGGCTGCGTACCTTCTCCCAACAGGGGATGTTTATCCTCGGCGGGACGCTGGCCGACCGCTATGGCGCTAAGGCGATCATTCTCGCCGGCTGCGTCGTTCGCGTCGCCGGTTTTCTCCTGCTGGCGTGCGGGGCGTCGCTGTGGCCCATTATCCTTGGCGCCTGCCTGACCGGCGTCGGCGGCGCCCTGTTCTCCCCGTCGATAGAGGCCCTGCTGGCGCGGGCCGGTACCCACAGCCAGGCCAACGGGAAACGCAGCCGCGCCGAGTGGTTTGCGCTGTTTGCGGTATGCGGTGAACTGGGAGCGGTGATCGGCCCGGTGGCCGGAGGCGTGCTGAGCGGGATCGGCTTTCGACATATCGCCCTCGCCGGCGCGGGAATATTTCTTCTGGCGCTGGCGGTGCTCTTTTTCGGTCTGCCCGCCGACGGGCACACGACAACAACGCGCAGACGAGTCCCATGGTGGACGCCTTTGCGCCAGCCGCGCTTTGTCGCGTTTATTCTCGCCTACAGCTCATGGCTGTTGAGCTACAACCAACTCTACCTCGCTCTGCCGGTGGAGATCCAACGTTCCGGCGGCCGCGAGCAGGATCTGGCGCCGCTCTTTATGCTGGCCTCGCTGTTGATTATCACCCTCCAGCTCCCTCTCGCCCGCTTCGCCCGGCGAATGGGCGCCGTGCGCATCCTGCCGGTGGGCTTTCTGCTGCTGTCGGCTTCCTTTGCCAGCGTGGCGTTATTCGCCGCCGCCCCACCCGCCGAAAGTTGGCTGCGGTTAATGCCGGCGGCTGGTTTTGTCACGCTGCTCACCCTCGGCCAGATGCTGTTAGTGCCCGCAGCCAAGGATCTGATCCCGCTGTTCGCCGAGGAGTCGACGCTGGGCGCCCACTACGGAGCGCTCGCCACCGCAGGAGGGTGCGCGGTGTTAGCCGGGAATTTACTGCTCGGTCATTTACTTGACCAGGCGCTCATTCCGTCGCCGCAGGCGGTTTATCCCTGGCTTCTGCTGGCGCTGTTTCCGCTGTGCAGCGCCGTCGCCCTGCGGGCGATCTGTCGCCCGCTGGCGGCAACATGACGCAGAGCGGGTAACAGCCCGCTCTGGAAGTGAACAGCTGGTATCCATATTTTCAGCTAATCCTTTAACAAAGATCCTCAGCCCTGTTTAAAGCCCGGCTTGCCGTTTTTGGCTCGCCATTCCTTCACTTCTTTTACGATACCTTCAGGACTGTCCTCACGGTCATCCCTTGGATAATAAATAAGATCAGAACCATCAGGGTGTTCAGCTAATCGACGAAATTCATCCACTAATTTATCATCATCAGCCTCAGTTTCACCTTCAGCCCGGCAGATTTTTCTGACGAACTCCAGAAACTCCGCCTCGGTATAGTCAGAAATCGTTTTCTTTTCCATTTACTTATTTCCTCTGTGAATTTCAATATGATGCTTGGGTGTCACTACCCTGAGATTATCGATATCATAAACAGCGCCACCATCCGTAACGCGCTTGATATGGTGCAGTTCGAAACGTTCTCGTTCACCTACACGCTCTGATTCAGGAACAAACGAAGATTTACCTTTTGTAACCAGAACCTTATTCTGATTTTTGAACTGCTTCAGTAACTCCGGATCTTTCCCCACTTCCATCCACAACGCCTTACGGAACCACGGCAGCCTGGAGGCTGCAAATCGGGGTGTGGCAGAATATGAGCTTTCAGAGTAACCATCCAGAATGAGTTCCCATGTCACACAACCTAGAGCACCAGAAAGTCCACACCAGAATGGTGAAAGAGGTTCTGAAAGCCGTCGCCAGAGCCAATAATCACCCTTATCAGTCCGTATTTACAGACTTTATCGCCGGTCATCCCTCCTGCACGGTCTGTTTCTGGGAAACCTTCAACAAAATGTACCCGGATTCACCGTACGAATACGTCACGTTCTGCCATACCTGCCGTCGTTTGATTTATACGAAACAGAAGCGGAGATGAAGGCGGATGACCCGAAGTGGTGGTGATTTTCAGCCCCGACCGCTGAAACGCCTGTTCACAATGTCGCGGTATAAAAATCGACCATGCAGAGAGAGAAACCACCGGAGTGGTGGGAAAAGCAGAAAGGCTCACGTGGCATAAGGCGTGGACAGCGGTATCGTCTGGTTTTTCAATTTCCTATACGTGAACACAATCTGCAATTCGGTATACAGCGAACCTGCCACCATAAGTGTTTTTATACCACTTAACTGGCTCAGCACCGGGGGCAGGCTTCATTCTGAATTCATCGCGCAGACGTCCTTTCGAGAAACACCTGTCTTCGGCAATCTCCTGCGCACGTCTGGTGACCAGCTCATCATTATTCATGGTTCTTGCATCTCCGTCAGACGTTTTTATATCCGGACAGCCCCTCTATGGCCACTTCTGTGCAGTATGCAATACACGCAGGATATACACTTTTCCCCACTGGCTGTCGACCTCATAAACCAGAACAAAATGCGGGTGAATAACCAGTTCCCGGGTACCTTCCACACGACCATTGCGGCCTTTATACGGCTGCCCGGCTAGGCTGCTGGCTGAACACCCGCAAGGTTCACACTGATGACACACCAGTAAAAGTACTGGCACCGGGCAGGAAGAAGGCGAAAACAGGATATATCTGGACGTATGTCCGGGATGACCGGAATGCCGGTTCGCCAGAACCTCCGGCGGTCTGGTTCGCCTACTCACCGGACCATCAGGGTAAACATCCGGAGCAACACCTTCGTCCCTTCCGGGGTATCCTGCAGGCAGATGCGTTCGCAGGTTACGATCGGCTGTTCAGTGCCGAACGTGAAGGCGGCGCGTTGACGGAAGCAGGATGCTGGGCTCATGCGCGGCGCAAAATCCACGATGTATATATCAGTACCAAAAGCGCGACGGCGGAAGAAGCACTGAAACTAATCGGCGAACTGTACGCCATTGAGCACGAAATACGCGGGTTGCCGGTGTCTGAACGCCTGGCGGTCAGGCAAATGCAGAGTAAACCGCTACTGACTTCCTTGTATAAGCTGATGCAGGAGAAAGAACACACGTTATCGAAAAAATGCCGTCTGAGAGATGCGTTCCGGTATATCAGGAAGCACTGGGTTGCGTTGTGCAACTTCTGTGATGACGGTCTGGCGGAGGCGGACAATAACACAGCGGAAAGAGCGCTTCGTGCAGTCTGTCTCGGAAAGAAAAATTACGTGTTCTTCGGTAGCGATCACGGCGGCGAGCGTGGTGCACTGCTGTACGGGCTGATCGGCACCTGCCGTCTGAACGGTATCGATCCGGAAGCGTATCTGCGCCATATTATGAGCGTACTGCCGGAATGGCTTTCCAACCGAGTTGACGAACTCCTGCCATGGAACGTAGTACTCACCAATATGAACCGCCCCGGGTTTCCTGGAGAGTGTTTTATCTGTGAACTCAGGCTGCCAGATCATCGTTTCCGATGGAAGCATAATAAGCTTTTTCTGCTTCTGCCGGAGGAGTATGGCCCAGCCTTTCCAGCAATCGTCGATTGTTATACCAGTCCACCCACGTGAGTGTGGCCAGCTCCACTTCTGTCCGGTTTTTCCAGCTCTTACGGTGTATTACCTCCGCTTTGTAAAGGCCATTGATGCTCTCCGCCATCGCGTTGTCATACGAGTCACCAGTACTTCCTGTTGATGCCAGTAATCCGGCTTCCTTAAGCCGCTGTGTGTAGGCCAGCGATACATACTGAGAACCTTTATCACTGTGATGGACTGTGCCGGACGGTCGACGGGCCCATAACGCCTGCTCCAGAGCATCCAGCACGAATGTCGTTTCCATAGACGATGCGGCTCAGTTCACGATTTTCACGTTCCAGCTCTTTCAGACGCTGACGTTCAGCGGTGGTGAGCCCGCCATCACCGCCTCCCGTATCCCACTCATGCTGGCGTACCCAGACACGCAGAGTCTTCGGTGTACAGCCAATCTTTGGGGCAATGGAACAAATTGCCGCCCACTGTGAGTCATATTCGCCCTGACTTTCCAGAACCATACGAATCGCCCTCTGACGGACTTCGGGGGAAAAACGAGTATTTTTAGTCATTCTGTTTACCTCTTTCTCAGGGAGTTTAGTCTCTAGGATTCCCGGGGCGGTTCAGTAATACCGGTGATCTCGAGGCCCGTTTGCAGAAGAACGGGAGTGTTCGTTTCCGTGACCGTCGGACGGGAGAGTTTGTCTGTACGGATTATGGTGACAGGGTTGTTTTCCGTAATCACCATGACCGCAATGCGCTGGCAGATAAACTGGATTTGATTGCACCTGTATTGTTTGAGCGTGATCCCAGAATGGGCTTTGAACCAGAAGGAAACGACAAACAATTTAACCAGGTCTTTGCTGAAATGGTTGCCTGGCATAATGTGACAGGCCGTACCGGTCACGAAGACTACAGGATTACACGACCGGATGTGGATCATCACCGGGAAGGAAGTGAACGCTACTACCGCGATTATATCGCGGCGAACAGCAACGATGACGCATCACTGCCTCCGCCGGAGCAGGATAAACGCTGGGAACCGCCATCTCCCGTATGACCTGTGTCCCTTAGCGAAAATCTCGTAGCTTCTCTCTCAATGAGGGCGGGTATTTGACATCCTCCACGCCCTAAGGACGTGGGTTCCTGCTTCAACGGGCGGCATCCGTCATCCGCCAATACATTGAATAGCAGCAGACACCTGGTTAGGTGGAAAACAGCGCTTTATATCCCCGTTGAAGGACGGGGGTAAGGGGTATTTGTTAAAAATCAGCACTATCCCTGCCAAATAGGATGATTAATATCACAATATATCGACAATTTTTTAATATTAAACAAATAAACATTTGAAAAAAGTTGTTTATGAATGTCATAGATTGATGTAAATCACATTTTTCATAACAACATTTAGACACCTCAAAAATATTCGCTCCTGTAAAACAACTTTTTTTTCTGTTGTGGGTCACCTTTATATTGAATACTCGTCACCAGTAAACAATATATACTGGAGATTTGTCATGACGATATCCATTTTTCAGGCTCAACCCTTTGAATTACCCTTTGATCCGTGCACAACGGCACTGATCATGATAGACATGCAACGTGATTTTGTCGAAGCAGGAGGTTTTGGAGAAGCATTGGGTAATGATGTTTCACTGGTTCGCACGGCTATCGCACCATGTAAAGAAGTTCTGGCAGCCGCACGTCAAAAAGGAATTATGGTTATTCATACCCGTGAAGGCCATCGTGAAGACTTAAGCGACTGCCCATCAGCCAAACTGACGCGCGGCGGAAAAACCTTTATTGGTGAACCAGGACCGATGGGACGCATTCTGGTCAGGGGTGAAGCAGGTCATGACATCATTCCTGAACTGTATCCGGTGACAGGCGAACCTGTGATTGATAAACCCGGTAAAGGCGCTTTTTATCAAACCGACTTACATCTGATTTTGCAAAAGCGTGGTATCAAGACACTTATTGTTTGTGGCGTGACTACCGAAGTTTGCGTAACCACCACCGTGCGTGAAGCAAATGACCGTGGCTATGAATGCATCATACCGGAAGATTGCGTTGGCTCCTATTTCCCGGAATTCCAGAAATATGCCCTTGAGATGATCAAAGCACAAGGTGCCATTTTCGGTTGGGTTACTGATTCCAAAGCCATTATTGCAGGTCTGGAAGGCTAACGCCGATGGTACAGGTTACGCTTTGTGCATCGTCGTTGGGATATCTTTTCCCGCAGAATGAAACGCAAGATTTACGTCTACATAGCGCTTTTAAACATGCGGTAAATCTGTATTCAGACGCGGGAACATTCATCACTCTGTTGTGTGCGCAAACGTATCTGAATCTCCCTGATGCTGCCAGAGTCTGGCTACCTGAATGTTGGGACTGGCGAAGAGAGATTGCCCATTCAGATCCCATTCAGTTAACCCCAGGCTTACTGCGGACACCTCGATTTTGTGTGGCGCTCGATAACGCAACGCTCTGGCAGTCGCCATTTGTGGGGGGAATGCTGACTCTTGAGGCATTGCCTTTGGTTTTCCAGCACTACCCCACGATAGCATCGCAACGGCTTTTATTTTGTCTGGAGCATAACGTTCAAAGCACATTGCACCTGCCGGATAGTCTCACGCACCAGGGATTAGATATTATGGAACATCCAGATGCGCTGGAACGCCAGGTACCCCAACTGATCGGCTTTGGTAAAGGCTTAACGCCCGATGGAGATGACTATTTGCTGGGCTATCTGGCAGCCCTCTGGTTATGGCAACTCCCTGCACCACTTGCCAATCATCAATACAGGTTGCAGAAGGCAATTGAACAACATGCACACAACACCACGGATATAAGTCGTCATTATCTGCAACGTGCGCTTCAGGGACATTTTTCAGAACCGATTTGCCGGTTACTCGCACAACTGGTTGGGAGCGCATCGGCAATGACAATCGCATCCTGTACAGAACAGATCATGCAATTTGGCGCAACATCAGGAGTAAATTGCCTTGCAGGAATGCTGCATGGATTTCGAACCCTGAACACCATGAATTGATTTCAACCTTTTCTCCCGTAGCCCGTTTATGGGGCTACACGGGGATGCTTTGCCCGAATTTTGCTATCGGGCGGAATGGAACAGGCGTAACAGCATGAAAGTTAAATATAAAGTTTTCAGTAATCTTTATCAGGACTCAGTTTCTCTGATGCAGATTTCCGCGCAAATCAGCAAGTTGCCCGGTATTCAACAGGCCTCGGTCGTCATGGGAACACCCAATAATCTCGAGCAATTGCGCGATGCGGGTCTGGGTAACGAAATCAACGCCAGTCCCAATGATTTAGTGATTGCAGTCATGGGTGAAGAAGATATTTGCAATGAAGCACTGCTACTGGCCCAGCAACGTCTGACCAGCAAACCCGATGATGAAACGGATTGTGGCATTAAATCACCGGAAAAGGTCAGCCTGGAAATGGCACTGGAAGCTGAACCCGAAGCCAACCTGGCACTTATTTCTGTACCGGGAGACTACGCCGCCGCCGAAGCAATTAAAGCGTTAAACCTCGGAATGAACGTGATGATGTTCAGCGATAACGTCAGTATCGGGCAGGAAAAATACATCAAAACGCTTGCCCGAGAACGTCAGCGCATCGTAATGGGACCTGACTGTGGAACCGCCATTGTTAACGGCATTCCGTTAGGCTTCGCTAATGTGGTGAAACGCGGAGCAATTGGTGTTATTGGCGCGTCAGGCACCGGGCTACAGGAAGTGACTTGCCGAATCGACCAGCTCGGAGCGGGTATTTCTCAGGCGTTGGGAACAGGCGGACATGATCTCAGTGAAGAGATTGGTGGAATATCAATGCTCTTTGCTTTAGATGCGCTGGCACAAGACGATGAAACTCACGTGATTGTGCTTATTTCAAAACCGCCTTCACCGATCGTTGCCCGGACTATTCTGGAGCGCGCCGAGGCTTGTGGAAAACCCGTGGTGGTGAATTTCCTCGGGGCGAATCCGCATGATCTGGCACGTCCCAATATCACTGCCGCCACCACACTTGCCAGCGCCGCCGACATCGCTGTGGCGTTACTGAATGATCAGCCACTTCCGGCTGTCGAGAACGAGGTTTCCTGCGACGATCTCACAATGTTACAAAACGCCTGCCAAAGTCTGCCAGTCCATCGCCAGGCGATACGCGGTGTTTTCGCCGGAGGAACCTTCTGTTACGAAGCTCAGCTTATCTGCCAACAAAAGGGATTCCATGCCGCCTCCAATACGCCAGTTGCGGGTAATCGTGCTCTGGCAAATATCTGGCAAAGTGAAGATCATACACTGATTGATATGGGGGACGATGATTTCACCCGTGGCAAACCGCATCCAATGATCGACCCGACTCTGCGCAATCAACGTCTGCTCAACGAACTCAACGACTCACATACTGCCGTTGTGTTATTCGACCTTGTACTTGGTTATGGCACCTCCGCTACGCCTGTCAGCGAATTACTGGACCAACTTTCACACATCGACATGAATAATGCACCGTTGCTGATTGCCCACGTTTGCGGAACAGAAGCTGATCCGCAAATACGCAGTCAGCAGATAAGCGCACTACAAAATGCAGGCGTCATCATTGCCAACAGCAATGCACAGGCGGCGCTATGGGCCAGCACCGTTGCACAGACTCAGTTGCAGAAAAAGGAGCTAAATGCATGAATACCTTATTTAATCAGCCTTTGAAGGTCGTGAACGCGGGGCTACACAGTTTTGCTGACAATATTCAACATGCAGGAGGGCATGCTATATCCCTCAACTGGCAGCCGCCAGCACAAGGTGATATTGACACCGGTTTGGTTCTGGCGTCATTACTACGCCATCCACTGGTAGAAAGTGCCAACCAAATCGCCATGACACGTTATCTCGAAGCACAGCCCGTGTTGGTGGATGTCATGCTCGCTAAAGAAGCCATCCCCGAAATGGCTGAACAAAAACGCATTTTACACTCTGGTCCACCGATTGCCTGGGAAGATATGTGTGGTCCGGTAAAAGGGGCGATTATTGGTGCCATGCTGTACGAAGGCTGGGCTACAAGCCAGAAAGACGCAGAAAACCAGATAAACGCAGGCGAAATCGACCTTGCTCCTTGTCATCATTATCACGCGGTTGGACCAATGGCAGGCATTATCAGCCCGTCGATGCCATTATGGGTGGTGGAAAACAAAACCAACGGCCATCGTACTTTTAGCAATTTCAATGAGGGTCTGGGTAAGGTTCTCCGTTTTGGTGCCAATAACGATGAAGTTCTCAATCGTCTGGCCTGGATGCGTGATGAACTGGCGCCGGCCATGAAAGCAGCAATCGCACAACACGGCGAGCTGGAACTCAAGCCATTAATGGCGCAGGCGCTGCATATGGGGGATGAAGTTCATAACCGCAATGCTGCCGCTACCGGTTTGCTGATTAAGCGCCTGCTCCCGGCATTGCTGGCCTGCTCTCTTCCACAGGAACATATCCAGCGCGTCGTGGCATTTATCACAGGTAACGATCACTTCTTCCTCAATTTGTCGATGGCTGCCTGTAAAGCAATGATGGATGCCGCCGCCAATGTACCGTTCAGTTCAATGGTTACGGTGATGGCGCGTAACGGGGTGAATTTTGGTATTCGGCTTTCCGGTACTGGCGATCGCTGGTTTCAGGCTCCTGCCAATGCAGTTGAAGGTCTGTTCTTCCCCGGATTTGGCGTTGACGACGCCGCTTCTGACCTGGGTGATAGCGCAATTACTGAAACCGCAGGTGTGGGTGGCTTCGCGATGGCGTCATCTCCGGCGATTGTTAAATTTGTGGGAGGCACCCCTGCCGATGCCACCAATAACAGCCGTCGGATGCAGGCAATCACCCTCGGCGGTAACCCCGCATTTACACTTCCAGCCCTCAATTTTGCCCCCACCGCAGCAGGTATTGATGCGTGTAAAGTGACCGATCGTGGCATTTTACCGGTCATCAATACGGGTATCGCCCACAAACAAGCGGGAGTCGGACAAATTGGTGCCGGGATCACCACTGCACCGATGGCCTGTTTTGTCGCTGCTGTACGTGAACTGGCGGAGATCGTCGCAAAGGAGAACCATCATGGTTAAGCCACTGGCTGTCGTCGCGGTTGGCGGCAATGCGCTCATTCAGGACGATAAACGCAATAGTATTCCCGATCAATATGTTGCAGTAATGGAAAGCGTGCAGCATATCGTTGATATGGTTGAAGCCGGATGGGACCTGGTGCTAACCCATGGTAATGGCCCGCAGGTAGGCTTTATTCTGCGCCGCTCTGAACTTGCCAGTAACGAAGTTTCTCCGGTTCCTCTGGATTACGCCGTGGGTGATACCCAAGGCGCCATTGGATACATGTTCCAGAAAGCGCTGCATAACGAATTGGCTCGCCGTGGCATAAACAAACCGGTAATTGCCCTGGTGACACAAACGCGAGTCAGCCCATATGACGATGCTTTCGCCAGCCCCAGTAAACCGATTGGCGCGTTTCTTGATGAAGAAACAGCACAACAACGCCAACAACAACTCGGCTGGACGCTGATGGAGGACGCCGGGCGTGGTTGGCGGCGTACAGTTCCCTCTCCTGCGCCACTGGAAATTATTGAGCACCACACCATCGCTCACCTTGTGCGCCAGGGATATCTGGTTATAGCCTGCGGCGGCGGCGGTATACCTGTGGTGCGAGACGGGCAACAACTGAAAGGTGTGGAAGCCGTGATCGATAAAGACCTGGCCTCCGCATTGCTCGCCAGTCAGTTAGGCGCTGATCTGCTGGTGATCCCCACCGGTGTAGAAAAAGTGGCGATTCACTTTGGTACACCACAACAACAATGGCTCGACGCTATCAGCGTCTACGAAGCTCAAACGCTGTTGCAGGAAGGTCAGTTTGGTGTCGGCAGTATGCAACCCAAAGTGGAAGCCATTATTGATTTCATCAATGCCAGCCAGCAACAAGGCAAACAGGCCAGCGGACTGATTACTTCACCGCAAACCATAAAAGCAGCCCTGGCACATCAGAGCGGAACATGGATAACCCTTTAATTCTCTGGAGAACACAATGACTACAACACTTTTAGCCGTTAACGGAACGCTGATGCGCGGTCTGGAACTCAACCCAAATATGCAAAAAGCTGGCGGTATTTTTGTCCGTGAAGACCGAACTGACGCCCATTACCGGTTATGGAGTATTAATGATCGTCATCCCGGAATGATCCGCGTGAATGAAGGAGGAGCACACGTAGACGTAGAAATCTGGCAACTGCCTCTGGCCAGTTTTGCCGAACTGTTAATGAACGAACCCGAAGGCCTGACCATTGGAAAAATCAAACTTGCCGATGGTAGCGAAGTACTGGGCGTACTGGCAGAAAGCTGGCTGACTGAAGGCCAGAAGGAGATTACAGCACTGGGGGGCTGGCGCAAATACACCGGGAATTTTCACACGATGTAACGCGCATTTATAAAGGAAACATATTATGCGTAAAGAAGATAATATGAATACGGCATCAGGATTGCGTATTACCATGATTTTGCTGGGTATTGCCGTCACACCTGTGCTGTTGTCATCCTCAAGCCTCGGCAATCAACTTTCCAGTGGTAGTTTAATTAGCGTCGTACTATTAGGCGGCGTCATTCTGACCTTACTTTCAGCCATCACCATTAGTGTGGGAGAAAAAGCCCGCCTGCCAACATACGGTATTGTGAAATATTCATTTGGCGAAAAAGGGGCCATCGCCATTAATATTTTGATGGCTATAAGTCTGTTCGGCTGGATTGCCGTTACCGCTAATATGTTTGGTCATTCGGTGCATGACTTACTGGCGCAGAATGGGATTGAAGCGCCACTGGCACTGTTAGTGGCAGCTGGTTGTGTCATTTTTGTCGCCTCTACGGCCTTTGGTTTTTCCATTCTGGGCAAAGTTGCCCAGGTCGCCGTGCCGGTTATCGCACTGGTGCTGTGTTATATACTCTATGTGGCAACCCATACCGAAGTATCAGCGCCAGCAGCGATAGCGGAGATGAGTACAGGTGTCGCCGTTTCCACCGTTGTTGGCACTATTATTGTGCTGGTTGCTACACTTCCCGACTTCGGTAGTTTTGTACATAACCGAAAACATGCTCTGATTGCCGCAGGTATGACGTTTCTGGTTGCCTACCCTCTGCTATACTGGGCGGGTGCAACGCCGAGTGCCATTAGCGGCCAGGGCTCTTTACTGAATGCTATGGCAGTATTCGGTGCGGTTATGCCTGCAGCACTGTTGCTGATATTCGCCTGCGTCACCGGTAATGCGGGCAATATGTTCCAGGGGACGTTGGTAGTTTCCACACTGCTTAGCCGCTTTCCCAAATGGCAGATTACCGTTGCGCTGGGTATCCTTTCCGCCATCGTAGGCAGTATGGATATTATGGCGTGGTTTATTCCGTTTCTGCTGTTCCTGGGTATCGCGACTCCCCCAGTTGCCGGAATTTATATCGCTGACTTTTTCCTTTATCGCCGTAATGGCTATCAAGAGTCGGTGTTAACTCAGGAGTCACAGGTTAAAGTACTGACATTCGCTGCATGGATCACAGGCACAGCGGTTGGCTTTATGACCGTAAAAGGCTTATTCACCCTGACGACGATCCCTTCAGTTGACTCCATTCTGGTGGCATGTATCGCGTATGCGATTCTCAGTCGGGCAAGTCAACACCGCTAATTCCTGGGTATACTCAGGCAATGATTACGGCTGAATCTGGAGAGATTCAGCCACTTTACCACTGACCAGGGAGCCTTATGTTCATCTCAGACGAAACGATTCGAATTATTCATCTGGTCGCCAGACACCAGAACATCACCACCGCAGCCGAACAGTTAAATAAAGTCCCTTCTACTATCAGTTACACCCTGAAGAAAGCGGAAGAAACCCTGGGCGTTGAACTGTTCATTCGTAAGGGACGATATATTGAATTATCTCCGGCGGGGAGTTACTTCATCGAACATAGCAAAAATATTCTCCGCGATCTGGATGCATTAAAGCGCAACACAGTGCTGATTCACGATGGTATTGAGCGTGAACTGACAATTGCGGTGAACAATATTATACTTGGTGATTTTCTGGTGTCATTTATTCAAGATTTTGAACGGCAATTCACATCAACAACACTGACGGTAGATATTGAAGTATACAACGGCTGCTGGGATGCGCTGTACAGTAAACGTGCTGATCTGGTCTACGGTGCTCCTCATGCAGTACCAAGCAGTGAAGGCATCATTAGCGAACCGGTCGGACAAATAGAATGGGATTTTGTCGTCAGCCCACTTCATCCACTGGCAGTGAAGCGGAATCCATTAGAAAACAGTGAATTGCGTCATTATCCTGCGGTTTGTATCCGGGATACCTCCGTTAACTTCCCCCCAATGCAAGCCTGGTTGTTGGAAGGACAAAAACCTATTTTTGTTCCTGACTTCGCCATGGCAATCAGCTTAATAGAACAAAACGTCGGTATTGGTTATATTCCACATCATCTGGCATTGCCGTTATTGAACAGAGGTAAATTGCTTAAAAAGCCAATGCGCGAACATAAACACGCCACCAAGTTATTTCTTGCCGCTCGTTCCGATGGTATAGGAAAAGCCTGTCTGTGGTGCATGTCGTATTTAAGAAATAAGCAATTCATGGCGTAATACCATCAATACAGTGATATTGCCAGGCTCTTCCAGGGTTATACTGAATGCAATGATCCGAAAGGATGATGAATGGATTGATTCATACCACAAGTTTTCATTTTGACATCCTCCACGCCCTAAGGACGAGGGTTCCTGCTTCAACGGGCGGCATCCGTCATCCGCCAATACATTGAATAGCAGCAGACACCTGGTTAGGTGGAAAACAGCGCCTTATATCCCCGCTGAAGGACGGGGTTTTACGGTGCACGGATAAAAGGGTAATGACTCCAACTTATTGATAGTGTTTTATGTTCAGATAATGCCCGATGACT
>OMFO01000322.1_pt1 | contig 30153 bp, 30 predicted proteins | sample 1645611 | NCBI WGS metagenome assembly OMFO01 (sample SAMEA103958147, study PRJEB25191) | human gut metagenome | biome: human-associated habitat [ENVO:00009003]; feature: intestine environment [ENVO:2100002]; material: feces | place: Germany | collected 2013/2015
ACCTTGTAGTAGGGCGGCCAGCCCTCTGGCCGCCGCGGAGGGGTCAAGGCCCCTCCCTACAATGCAAACCGGAAAAGAGAGATGCCGTTAGGCCGCGGGCGGCATATATGCCGCCCCTACAAAGCGGCAGAAAGTCCACGTCGCTTAATTTTATTAAGTTTACGCTTGCTAAACCAAATTTCTAAACGTTTTTCGCTTAATTTCCGTAAAATCTTCTGCTTCAGGATTGTAAAGCGGCGGCATCTATGGTATGATGCAGACAAGAACAAAGACGTTCCCACAAGGGGCCTGTGTGCCCTGTTGGGAGCGTCTTTTTTGTTTATCTCGCCCGCGCGGCAAATGTGCGACGCTGCGCGGTTTAACGGGATTGGGAAAGGAGCAAACGAGGTATGGAAAACTTTACCGAGCGCAAGACCCCCGCCGGGCTGTACAGCCCCCGGTTTGAGCATGACAACTGCGGCATCGGCGCTGTGGTGGACATCAAGGGGCGCAAGAGCCACAAAACCATTGACGACGCGCTGCAGATCGTGGAGCATCTGGAGCACCGCGCGGGCAAGGACGCCGAGGGCAAGACCGGCGACGGCGTCGGCATTCTGACGCAGATCAGCGACAAATTCTTCCAGAAGGCCGCTGCCGAGCAAGGGCTGACCCTGGGCGCGGAGCGGGAATATGGCATTGGCATGTTCTTTTTCCCGCAGGATGAGCTCAAGCGCAACCAGGCCAAGAAGCTGTTTGAGATCGTCTGCAAAAAGGAGGGTCTGCCCTTCTTAGGCTGGCGCGAGGTTCCCACCTGCCCCGAGGTGCTCGGCCACAAGGCCATTGCCTGCATGCCCAGCATCTGGCAGGGCTTTGTGGGCAAGCCGCAGCGCGTCGAGGCCGGCATTGCCTTTGACCGCCGCCTCTATGTGGCGCGCCGCGTGTTTGAGCAGTCCAGCCCCGACACCTACGTTTGCAGCCTGTCCAGCCGCACCATTGTCTATAAAGGTATGTTCCTCGTCAAGGAGCTGCGCCTGTTCTATCCCGATCTGCAGGACGCCGACTATGAATCCGCCATCGGCATGGTGCACAGCCGCTTCTCGACGAACACCGCGCCCAGCTGGAACCGCGCCCACCCCAACCGCTTCATCCTGCACAACGGCGAGATCAACACGATCCGCGGCAACGTGGACACGATGCTTGCCCGCGAGGAAACCATCGGTTCCAACTATTTAAAGGACGATATGACGAAGGTTCTGCCCATCGTCAACCAGGGTGGCTCCGACTCTGCCCAGCTGGATAACACGCTGGAATTCATGGTCATGAACGGCATGGATCTGCCGCTGGCCGTCATGGTCACGATCCCCGAGCCGTGGGACAACAACAAGTCGATGGACCCGAAGAAGCGCGACTTCTATCAGTACTATGCCACGATGCTGGAGCCGTGGGACGGCCCCGCCAGCATCCTGTTCAGCGACGGCGACGTGATGGGCGCAGTGCTGGACCGCAACGGTCTGCGCCCGAGCCGCTACTACATCACGAAGGATGGCCGCCTGATCCTTTCCAGCGAGGTCGGCGTGCTCGACATTCCCGCCGACGAGGTCGTGCGCAAGGACCGTCTGCGCCCCGGCAAGATGCTGCTGGTGGATACCGTCAGGGGCGAGCTGGTGGACGACGAAAAGCTGAAGGCCGACTACGCCAGCCGCCAGCCCTACGGCGAGTGGCTGGACCGCAACCTCGTCCCGCTGTCCAGCCTGAAGGTGCCCAACAAGAAGGTGCCCAGCTACACGAAGGATCAGCTTGTCCAGCTGCAGAAGGCGTTCGGCTACCGGTATGAGGACGTCTCCACGATCATTCTGCCGATGGCCAAGAACGGCGGCGAGCCCGCCGGGGCCATGGGCAGCGATACTCCGCTGGCCGTTTTGAGCCACACCCGCCCGAATCTGAGCGAGTATTTCAAGCAGATGTTTGCGCAGGTCACGAACCCGCCCATCGACGCGCTGCGCGAGAAGATCGTCACCTCGACCACCGTCTACGTCGGTGCGCAGGGCAATCTTCTGGAAGAGGACGCCGACAACTGCAAGGTCCTGAAAATCGAGAACCCGATCCTGACCGAGACCGACCTGCTCAAGATCAAGGCCATGGACGTGCCCGGCTTCAAGGTCGTGACGCTGTCCATCTGCTACTACAAGAACACCGACCTGGAAAAGGCCATTGAGCGCCTGTTTGTCGATGTGGACCGCGCCTACCGCGACGGCGCGAACATCCTGATTTTGTCGGACCGTGACATTGACGAGTACCACGTCGCCATTCCCAGCCTGCTGGCTGTGGGCGCGGTCAGCAAGTATCTGGTCCGCACCCGCAAGCGCACCGCCATGGCGCTGATTCTGGAAAGCGGCGAGCCGCGCCTGGTACACGACTTCGCCACGCTGTTGGGCTACGGCGCAGCTGCCATCAACCCGTATCTGGCGCAGGAGACTATCGGTGAGCTGATTTCCGACGGCCTTCTCGACAAGGACTACTACGCCGCTGTCAGCGACTACAACAAGGCCGTGCTGGCGGGCATTGTCAAAATCGCGTCCAAGATGGGCATTTCCACGATCCAGTCCTACGCGGGAAGCCAGATCTTTGAGGCGCTGGGCATCTCGAAAGAAGTCATCGACAAATACTTTACGAACACCGTCTCCCGCGTGGGCGGCATCACGATCCAGGACATCCAGAATGATCTGGAAGCCCGCCATCAGGAAGCATTCGACCCGCTGGGGCTGGACATCAACCGCGAGCTGCCGAGCCTGGGTGCGCACAAATTCCGCGGCGGCCCCGCTGCCGAGCAGCACCTCTACAACCCGCAGACCATCCACCTTTTGCAGCAGGCCTGCTGGACCGGCAATTACGATACCTTCAAGCAGTACACCGCCGCCGCTGCCAATGAGAACGGCGACGCGATGCACCTGCGCAGCCTGCTGGACTTCAATTATCCCGAGCAGGGCGTGCCCCTCGACGAAGTCGAGAGCGTTGACTCCATCGTGAAGCGCTTCAAGACCGCCGCTATGAGCTACGGGGCGCTGTCCGAGGAGGCCCACGAGTGCATGGCGATTGCGATGAACCGTCTGGGCGGCAAGTCCAACACCGGCGAGGGCGGCGAGGCCGAGGACCGCTTCGGCACCGAGCGCAACTCCGCCATCAAGCAGGTGGCATCCGCCCGCTTCGGCGTGACAAGCAAGTATCTGGTCTCCGCCAGTGAGATTCAGATCAAGATGGCACAGGGCGCGAAGCCCGGCGAGGGCGGCCAACTGCCCGGCGGCAAGGTCTACCCGTGGGTCGCCAAGACCCGCAACTCGACCACCGGCGTCGGCCTGATCTCTCCCCCGCCCCACCACGATATTTACTCGATCGAGGACCTGGCGCAGCTGATCTACGATTTGAAGTGCTCCAACCGCAAGGCAGCCATCAACGTCAAGCTCGTCAGCGAGGCCGGTGTCGGCACGATTGCCGCGGGCGTTGCCAAGGCCGGTGCGGAGGTCATCCTGATTTCCGGCTTTGACGGCGGCACGGGCGCAGCCCCCCGCAACTCCATCCACAACGCAGGTCTGCCGTGGGAGCTGGGCATTGCCGAGGCACACCAGTGCCTGATCATGAACGGTCTGCGCAGCCGCGTCCGCATCGAGGCGGACAGCAAGCTGATGAGTGGCCGCGACGTTGCCATTGCCGCCCTGCTGGGTGCCGAGGAATTCGGCTTCGGCACCGGCCCGCTGGTGGCCATGGGCTGCGTCATGATGCGCGTCTGCAACCTTGACACCTGCCCCATGGGCATCTGCACCCAGAACCCCGAGCTGCGCAAGCGGTTCAAGGGCAAGCCCGAGTACATCATGAACTTTATGCGCTTCATGGCCGAGGACCTGCGCGAGTACATGGCAAAGCTCGGCGTGCGCACCGTCGATGAGCTGGTGGGCCGCACCGACCTGCTCAAGGTCAAGGCCGCGCCCGCAGGCTCCCGCGCCGGCGAGATGGACCTGACCGCGCTTTTGCAGAACCCGCTGGTCGAGAACTCCAACGTACACTTCAACGCGAAGGATGTTTACAACTTCCAGCTGGAAAAGACCCCCGACATGCGCATCCTGATGAAGAAGTTCAAAAAGAGCTTCGACTCCGCCGAGCCGAAGCCCAGCACCGTCACGCTGGACGTCGGCAACACGGACCGCGCGTTCGGCACGATCATTGGCAGCGAGATCACCGCCAGGTTCGGCAACACGCTGCCCGACGACACGTTCCATGTCGTCTGCCACGGCTACGGCGGCCAGAGCTTCGGCGCGTTCATCCCCAAGGGCCTGACGCTCGAGCTGGTCGGCGACGCGAATGACTACATCGGCAAGGGTCTGTCCGGCGGCAAGCTCATCGTCTACCCGCCGAAGGACGCCGCCTTTGACCGCAGCGAGAACATCGTCATCGGCAACGTGGCACTGTACGGTGCTACGGGCGGCACAGCGTTCATCAACGGCGTGGCCGGTGAGCGCTTCTGCGTGCGCAACTCCGGCGCAACTGCCGTTGTGGAGGGCGTGGGCGACCATGGCTGCGAGTACATGACCGGCGGCACGGTGGTCGTGCTTGGCAAGACCGGCAAGAACTTTGCAGCCGGCATGAGCGGCGGCATCGCCTACGTGCTGGACGAGGACTGGGACTTCTACCAGCGCGTCAACAAGGACATGGTCAGTCTGGAGCCTGTGGAGCACAAGTACGATGTATCGCTGTTGAAAGACCTGATCCGTGAGCATGTGGAGCTGACCGGGTCGCCGCGCGGCAAGGAAATCCTTGACAACTTCGGCGAGTATCTGCCCAAGTTCAAGAAGGTCCTGCCCCACGACTACGACAAGATGCTGCGCCTGATCGCCCAGATGGAGGAAAAGGGCGAGGACAGCGAGCAGGCCCAGATCGAGGCGTTCTACGCTATGAAAAGCGCAAAGTAAGGGAGGCAGAGTACCATGGGCAAACCGACAGGATTTATGGAAATTACGCGGCAGACCAGTTTAGAGCTGCCGCCCGAGGAGCGCATCCGGAATTTTAACGAGTTTCACGTCCCGCTGCACACCGACGAGCAGCAGGCCCAGGGCGCACGCTGCATGGACTGCGGCGTCCCCTTCTGCCAGAGCGGCGTTCAGCTGGGCGGCATGTTCAGCGGCTGCCCGCTGAACAACCTGATCCCCGAGTGGAACGACCTGGTCTATCAGGGCAAGTGGGATCTGGCCGTGCACCGGCTGATCGCCACGAACCGATACCCGGAGTTCACGAGCCGGGTCTGCCCCGCCCTGTGCGAGGCGGCCTGCACCTGCGGCAACGTCACGGGTGGCCCGGTCACGGTCAAGGAAAACGAGCGCGCCATCGTGGAATACGGTTACGAGAGCGGCGCCATTCATGCCGTGCCGCCCCCGGCCCGCACGGGCAAGACCGTGGCGGTCATCGGCGCGGGTCCCGCGGGCCTGTCCGTGGCCGACCTGCTCAACAAGCGCGGCCATCGCGTGACCATCTATGAGCGCGAGGACCGCGCGGGCGGCCTGCTGATGTACGGCATCCCCAACATGAAGCTGGAAAAGTGGGTCATTGACCGCCGCGTGAAAATTTTGCAGGACGAGGGCATTGAGTTTGTTTTTAACGCCGACGTCGGCAATACGGTCAGCGCCGAGGAGTTGAAGGCCCGCTATGACGCCGTGGTGCTGTGCTGCGGCGCTAAGCAGGCCCGCGACATCCAGGCCCCGGGCCGCGACGCGCAGGGTATCTTCTTTGCGGTGGATTACCTGACCAGCGTGACCCGCAGTCTGCTGGATTCCAACTTTGCGGACGGCAAGGCGGTTTCCGCCGCGGGCAAGCGCGTGCTGGTCATCGGCGGCGGCGACACCGGCAACGACTGCGTCGGCACGGCCATCCGTCAGGGCTGCGAGAGCGTCATGCAGCTGGAAATGATGCCCTGCCCGCCCGCGGCCCGCGCCCCCGGCAACGACTGGCCCGAGTGGCCCCGCGTGCTGAAAACCGACTACGGCCAGCAGGAGGCCATTGCCAAATTCGGCTTTGACCCCCGCGTCTACCAGACGACGGTCAAGGAGTTCTACAAGAACGAGGCCGGGCAGGTCTGCGGCGCGCTGATCTCCAAGCTGAAAAGCGAGGTCGTGGACGGACGCCGCCAGATGGTGCCCACCGGCGAGGAGTTCACCGTGGACTGCGACCTTGTGCTGATTGCGGCAGGCTTTACGGGCTGCGAGCCCTATGTGGCCGATGCGTTCGGCGTCGAGCGCACGAAGCGCGGCACCGTGGCCGATGTGAAGTACGCCACTGCCGACCCGAAGGTGTTCGCCTGCGGCGATATGCGCCGCGGCCAGAGCCTTGTCGTCTGGGCGCTGCGCGAGGGCCGCGACACCGCTGCCGTCGTGGATGAAAAGCTGATGGGATATACGAACCTCTGACCTACTTTCTTTGAAAAGAAAGTAGGCAAAGAAACTTTAAAACCTTAACCCATACATGGGCCGCCCCGTAGGGGCCGGGCATGCCCGGCCCGCAGGGTTTACAGGGGCTGCCCCTTTAACCCATACATTGTAGGGCGGGGCACCCTCACCGCGCTGCGGCGGCCTGAGGGCAGGCCTCTCTACATACTGCCCTGCGGGGCGTCGAGGACGCCGCCCCCTACAACATACAGCATAACACAAAAAGGCACCTGCCCACACGGACAGGTGCCTTTTTATATCGTATTACCGCTCACATTTCCAGAAGTGGCAGCTGTACGGTTCCAGCGTGCTGCCGCCGCCAAAGTCGTGGTCGGCGCCTGTGATGAGGTCCACCGCGCGGCCGCAGCCTGCGTCAAAATGCGCATCATACGGATTGCCGTCCGCGTTGATGGCCACCAGCACCCGCTCACCGTCGGCGTAGCGCTCAAAAATCAGCTGCTTGGGCTGGACCAGCACATTGCGGTAGCTGCCCCGGCACAGCGCCTTGCTGCCCGTGTGGGCGTGGGCCAGCGCCGCGATCCAGGCGGTCAGGTCGTTCTCCTCGGGCTTCTCCACCGCCGGGCGCAGCGTCGGGTCTCCGTTGCGCTTGTCGCCCTCCATGCCCCATTCACTGCCGTAGTAGACCGACGGCACACCGGGCATACCGAACAGCAGACCGTAGATGGGGCGTAGGCAGCCCTTGTCCGTCAAAATCGTCGCAATGCGCGTTACATCGTGGTTATCCACAAAGCTCAGCAGGTGCTTGCCCGTGTACAGGCACCACTGCTCGGAGCCGAACTGGCGGTTCAGGCTGTAGCTGATCTCGTGCATATTGCCCGTGTTGAAGCTCGAATACAGGCCCTTGTAGCACTCGTAGTTCGTTACGCTGTGGCAGGCGTGGTCGTTCATCCAGCGGTTGTAGTCGCCGTGCAGCGTCTCACCCACCAGTGCGAACTCCGGCTTGATGCTGTCAGCCAGCCCGCGCAGCTCGGCCAGAAAGCCGAGGTCGAGGCAGTAGGCAACATCCAAACGCAGGCCGTCGATGTCGTAGTCCCGCACCCAGCCGCGCACAACGTCAAACAGGTAGTTTTTCACCGCCGGGTTCTGCAGATTCAGCTTGACCAGCTCGTTGCAGCCCTCCCACGCTTCATACCAGAAGCCGTCGTTGTAGTTGGTGTTGCCGTCAAAGCTGATGTGGAACCAGTCCTTGTACGGGCTGTCCCAGCGCTTCTCCTGCACATCCTTGAACGCCCAGAAGCCACGGCCCACATGGTTGAACACGCCGTCAAACAGGATTTTTATGCCCGCCGCGTGCAGCGCCGCGCAGACCTGCCTGAGGTCGTCGTTTGTGCCCAGGCGGCAGTCCACCTTATTGTAGTCGCGGGTGTCATAGCCGTGGGCGTCGCTCTCGAACAGCGGGTTGAACAGCACGCAGGTCGCGCCCAGGCGCTTGATATGCTCCACCCAGTCCAGCACCCGCAGAATGCGGTGCTCGCCCGCCTGCGCCTGGTCACCGTCGTTTTGCAGCGGTGCGCCGCAAAGCCCCAGCGGGTAGATCTGATAAACTACTGCCTCATCGTACCACATGTTGTTTTCCTCCCCGAATTAAAACTTCTTTTTCAGTTTTGGCTTGAGTATGACGTGGTAATACCGCGTCAGTGCCGCCAGTGCGCGGTCACACAGCCAGAACGACAGGTTGCCCGCGGCCAGCAGTGCTGCCAGCATCCCGATGCCGTCGGCCAGCAGCTCGTCCAGCACGGCAGGCCCGAGCAGCGCAAACAGCAAAAGATACACCAGCACCGTGCCCGCGTTGAACACCGCGAATTTCAGCACCCAGCGCAGGAGCGTGCTTTTTACGCCGTTCAGCTTGACGCGCAGCACGGGGTAATACCCCATGACCAGCACGTAGAACAGCGCCAGTTCGGTCTCCGGCACAAAGAGCACGGCCAGAATTGCCACGCAGACGTAGAGGGTCAGCGCGTAGCGCGTGCCGTATTCCTCCAGCACCGGGATGAGCAGGAACGCCGCCAGCATCGGCGCGGCATAGGTGCCGATCTGCAGTGCACTGCCCAGCAGCAAAAGCACCACCGAAAGCGCCCCCAGCATACCGCAGAGGGCTATCTTCTGGCTTTCCGTTTTGCGCATCGTTCCGCCTCCCACCGCTTTTCGATTCTTGTACATTATACCCTATTTTGTTTCACATTGCAAGGCATCCATCTGTGCAACCGTACAAAAATTGTAGCCCTGCTCCCGGAAATAGGCGATCATATCGGGCAGGGCCTTGACGGTCTGACCTGTTGCCTTTGTATCATGCAGCAGGACGACACAGGTGTCCTGACCATCAGCATCGCGGCGAATGTTGCGCAAAATCTGCGCGGCATCCGGGTGGCTGGCGGTGGCGTCCTCGGCGCAGACGTTCCAGTCGATCCAGTGGTAGCCCTTGTCCTCGGCCTGGGCCTTCAGGGCCTTCATGATGCCGTTTCCGCCGTAGCGGTGGCTGACTGTGTTTGTGCTGCCGCCGGGGAAACGCAGCCAGTCGATGGCCGCCACATCCACATACGGCTCCAACGCCTGGCGCAGCGTTCTGATGTCCTGCCAGAATGCGTCCGTGCTCGCATAAATTTTGGAGTATTGATGCGTCGCGCTGTGCAGCGCGATCTGATGCCCCGCCGCCGCGATGTCCGCCACAAGGGGCAGATATTTTTCGTTGGCGTCCTGCGCGCAGACAAAGAAGGTGGCCGGGACCTGCTCCTTATCGAGAATTTCCAGAATTGGCCGGGTGTTTTTGCTGGGGCCGTCGTCAAAGGTCAGGCAAACGATTTTGGGCAGCGCCGTCTCCCCCGTCGCCGCCGACACCGCAAAGCAGTCGTTGGGGGTGTCGGTCTCGGCGTACTCCCGGTGGTACAGCAGATGGATGATGCCGGACAGCAGCACCAACATAGCCGCCAGCACCACGCCCGCCAGCAATCTTGCGTTTCGTTCCTCTCTGTCTGCATCCCGCCGCATGGCAAGCCCCTCCCCTGTTGTGGTTTGGTACAGGGTATGCGGGCACGGCGGGAAATAGACACGCAGCGGCGGGGTGTGGTATAATAAGGTAAATCGGTGTTTGTCAAATTTTCTAAACAGTCTCATTGCATAGGAATGACAAACAGACTATTCTTAAAGTAGGAGGTGGTAGAAATGGCAAACGAAGATAAAAAGGATTTTAATGCTATGTTGCATGATAAAAAGGATATGCCTAAAATTCAAATTATTACAGACCAGAAAAGCATTGAAAAATATGGTGGAAGTAAAATGTATTTTGCCCCGCCAATCGACTATGATAAGGTAATGAAAAAAATTCCTTATGGTAAAGTGATTACTGTTGGGAAAATACGAGAATACTTTGCGGAGTTGAATGGTGCAGATTTTACAGAACCGATTACAGCAGGAGTTTTTGTTTCTATTGTGGCATGGGCGAGTTATCAGCGTTCCGAAGATGAAACGCCTTATTGGAGAACTTTAAAAGCGAACGGAGAACTGAATGCTAAGTATCCAAATGGTATTGAAGCACAGAAAGAAAAATTAGAAGCAGAGGGACACACTATTATTCAAAAAGGGCGTAAAAATATACGGTACTATGTAAAAGACTATGAAAATTCTCTCTTTGTTTTGAAATAGGTAACTTCCAGTTTGTGCGTCGGGGCGTCGAGAACGCCGCCCCGACGGATTGCAACCCACAAAAAGGGTGCAGCCTTGCAAAAGGGCTGCACCCTTTTTGTGATGCCTATTTTCCTCAGCACTGGCGCATCAAACGGACGTAAAATTTCACGGCGCGTCCTACGGTCTCGACGCGGATACGCTCGTTGTTGCCGTGCGGGGTGCCGCAATCCTCAGCGGTCAGGTCGGTTATTAAAATTGCACTTTTCCGGCTACAAATGTTTTTATACTGCGCATACTTGCCCCCGGGCGTGTTTTGGGCTATAATAAAGGGAGTATCGACTTTCAGGAGGCATCCATGCCCAAAGAGAAACTCAAAACCATCTACGTCTGCACCCAATGCGGCGAGACCAGCCCCCGCTGGCTGGGGCGCTGCCCGTCCTGCGGCGCGTGGAATACCATGACCGAGGATGTCGTAGCCGAGCCTGCCAAAGCGTCCTCCGGCAAGGCCGCCGCTGCGCCGCGTGTAACGGGGCAGACAAGCCTTGTGCCGCAGAAGCTGAAAAGCATCAGCACCACCGAGGAAAAAAGCCGCATCGTGACCGGCATCAGCGAACTGGACCGGGTCCTGGGCGGCGGTATCGTCATCGGCAGTGTAACGCTGATCGGCGGTGAGCCGGGCATCGGCAAGTCCACGATTTTGCTGCAGCTCTGCGGCGAGGTCAGCAAAACAAAAAATGTGCTCTACGTCACGGGCGAGGAATCGGTGCGGCAGATCAAGCTGCGTGCCGTCCGCCTGAACGTACCCGAGGACAATATCTCCCTCGTTGCCGAGAGCGACGTGGACGAGATCTGCGGTCTGATCGAATCGATGAAACCCGATTTGGTCGTTATCGATTCGATCCAGACGATGCGCTGCACGGATATTTCGTCGTCGTCCGGCACGGTCAGTCAGGTCAAGGAGAGCTCGGCGCGCTTTTTAAATGTAGCAAAAACGCTGGAGATTCCAACCTTCATCGTCGGCCATGTCAACAAGGACGGCGCGATTGCCGGCCCCAAGGTCATGGAGCATATTGTGGATACCGTGCTTTACTTTGAGGGCGACAAGACCTTGCCGTACCGCGTGCTGCGGGCCGTCAAGAACCGCTACGGCTCCACGAATGAGATCGGTATGTTCGATATGACAGGCCGCGGCCTTGCGCAGATCGAGAACCCGTCACAGGTCATGCTGGAGGGGCGGCCCATCGGCATCAGCGGCACCTGCGTGGCCTGCGTCATGGAAGGCACGCGCCCGGTGCTGAGCGAAATTCAGGCGCTGGCGACGAAAACAAGCTTTCCCAGCCCGCGGCGCACGGCGAGCGGCTTTGACTACAACCGCATGTACCTGCTTTTGGCCGTGCTGGAAAAGCGCGCCGGATATGCCTTTTACAATCAGGATGTCTACATCAACATCATCGGCGGCCTGAAGCTGGACGAGACTGCCTGCGACCTGCCGGTCTGCATCGCGCTGGCGTCCAGCCTGCTTGACCTGCCGGTAGACGAAAAGACTATCGCCATCGGCGAGGTCGGCCTCGGCGGCGAGGTGCGCAGCGTGACCCATCTGGAAACGCGCCTGCGCGAGGCACAGCGCGTCGGCTTCGACACCGCCATTGTGCCCAAGCACAACCTGAAAATGATTGACCCTTCGCAATTTCCCGGCTTGAAGCTCGTGGGCGTGTCCTACCTGCGGGAAGCCATCAACGCAATAAAATTAAAGTGAGGAATGGACCCATGCCCGAACAGAACGAAAAGAATCTCCCCAAAGCACCCGCCTTCAATCCGAAGGTCAAGGAGACCATTGCGGCCTTCAAGGAGAACAACAACCCCAAAAATCTCAATAACATCCTGAACGAACTGGTACGCTCGCCGCTGCTGGCCCCCGCCGTGTTTGACCTGCAGGGCCAGCCCGCCCCCAAGCCGGAGGCCGATGGCCGCGTGCAGCTGCCCAAGGAGACCAAGATCAGCCTGGTAATGGTCACCAGCCCCGAGGGCAAGCGCTACTACCTGGGCTTCAGCGATTGGGACGCTGTGCACGAGTGGCAGAAGCAACAGCCCAAAGCCGCACAGCAGATCATCCTGCTGCGCTTTGATGACTACGCCAACATGATCGCGAAAAACGCCGAGGCCAGCGGTCTGGTCATCAACCCCGGCGACAATAGTCTGCGCCTGGAGCGCCCGCTGATCGAGTCCGTCAAAAAGACGAAGGACGAGGTTTCCCAGAAGATTGCAGCGCAGCTGGCCGAGCAGCAGGCCCGTCGCATCCATCCCGGCGACAAGGTCACGCTGGTCGAGCCCAGCATTCTGCCCGACGCCATGATCGACCCGGTCTGCGCGGTGCTGGCCGACGCCCCCGGTGTGGGCTCTGCCTATCTGTCCGTTATGATCGTAAACGGTGACGCCCGCAGCTATCTGCTGGTGCTGGACGGCCCCAAGGACGAGAAGCTGTTTGCCTCTGTAGCACAGGCCGCCCGCCCGTACCTGCTCAGCCGTGAGAAGAAGATGGATCTGAACATCACGACCTCGATTTCTCCGCTTGGCCAGCAGGGTATGCAGGGCAGCGAGCCGTTCTACCGCAAGGGCATTGGCCGCGTGATTGAGGAGGATGACGACGAATGAGCGTAAAGCGTCTGCTGGACTGCACCCCCAGTGATTTGGCCCGGTACTCCAAGGCGGAGCTGCTGGACGCGATTGCGGGCAGTGAGGGCCGCGTACTGGCGTGCGAGACCATCGGCCTGACGCCTCCGCTGCTGGTGGACGTGACGAATGCGGAGTATGCGGCCTCCCTGAGTGCTGACATTCTGCTGCTGAATATGTTTGACGTGCAGCACCCTGTCATCAACGCACTGCCGAAGGTTCCCGAAGTCGAGACCGTGCGGGAGCTCAAGCGTCTGACCGGGCGCGTCGTGGGCATCAATCTGGAGCCCTGCGACCTGCAGGCCGCCAAAAGCAACGACGGAACGCTCTGGAAAATGAGCGGCGGACGCTTGGCCACCGTAGAAAATGCACGCAGGGCCGCCGAAATGGGCGTTGATCTGATCGTTCTGACCGGCAACCCCGGCAACGGCGTCAGCAATGAATTGATCGTAGAAGCGCTGAAAGCGATTTCTGCCGCCGTCGGTGACCGCGTGCTGCTGGCCGCCGGCAAGATGCATGCATCCGGCGTAGCAGGGGAGGGCGGGGAGAAAATCATGACCCCCGCCGACGCCGAGGCCTTCATGGTAGCCGGTGCGGATATTATTCTGCTGCCGGCACCCGGCACGGTACCGGGCATCACACAGGAGTACGCGCACAGGCTGATTGAGGTCGTGCACAGCCGCGGCAAGCTGGCACTGACGGCTATCGGCACCTCGCAGGAGGGCGCGGACGTGGCGACCATCCGCCAGATTGCGCTGATGTGTAAGATGGCCGGTGCCGACATCCACCACATCGGTGATACCGGCGTGCCCGGCATGGCCTTGCCGCAGAACATCATGGCATACTCCATTGCCATCCGCGGCGAGCGCCACACCTACCACAAAATGGCACAGTCTGTCAACCGCTGATAATAGCAAACTGCCCGCAGGAATTTTGCGTTCCTGCGGGCAGTTTTTTATTGCAGATTGCGGTAATACTCGGACTGGCCGTCGTAGAGCGTCTTTTCCTGCAATTTATCGATCATATTCAGCCTGACCTTTATCATGGCAATCGCAGCCTCGTTTTGTGCGGCGTTCCAATCCTGCTTCAGCAGCAAAAGGCCGCGGTAATAGTCTTCGGTGCGCTTCATGCACTCGCGCAGCAGGTCGATTTCATCGGGCGTCAGAGCCAGACTGATTTTTTGCTCGTCTGCAGCAGCAGGCTCGGGCGGCTTTTTCTTCGCAAACAACGGCATGGGATTCACACTCACTTTTTCTTGGCAAAGAGCTTTACGGCAAACACAATAACAGCAATCGGAAGTACAATTTGAATGATAAGCGCAATCAGCACCGACAGCAGTGAGGTCGTAAGCACCAGCGTACCGATAAGCATACCGCTGATGGTACGCCACAGCCACGCAAAGACCATCAGCGCAATGATGGCCAGCAGAACCTTGATGATGGTGTCCTTGTTCATGATTTCAGCTCCTTTTTATTCATCATACCAGATTTTTCAGGAATTGCAAGCTTGGCGTAGGTTTCATTCGGAGGGGCTGACATTTTCAGACTGCTTTACTATATCAATAGCAAAGCACCGTCCGGCAACCCGGCTTTTGGGGGCTTCCGTTATCGGGGTTTTCCGTTCAGTTCCGAGCTCCGGTTCCGGTTTTTCCCGTTTTTTTCGCACCCCCCTGCTTTAACGTCCTCCCTATATTTCGCTAAATTTGCATTTAGCGAAATATTATTACTCTCTAAAATCCTGTCGCGGACGCCCTCTCCCACAGCGAAAAGCGGCATTTGCATGATTATGCACGCATATACAGATTATCAACGCTTTGTAATATGAGTAGCTCTTTGTGTTTCTTATAAGTTGGTGAAATTGACGAGGTGTTGCCTGCTGTGCTACAATAAAAAAGCAGAAGCATCGTTTCCGCGTGCTTCTGCAAATCAATATGTTAAGTTGAGGGCTTCCATGAGCAGTTATATTGATGTGGTCCACCCGGAGCGCCATGCGCCGTACCTGGATATTCCTGATGATGTGGTTGACTACCTACATTACCTCGATTTTGTAAAGCTGCGCTCCCCGCGCACCGTCAACGGGTACTATCTGGACCTGCGTGGCTTCTTCCGCTATATGATGCAGCGCTGGCAGCGCGTGGCCGACGATACGCCGCCCGAGGAAATTGATCTGACCGGCATTACCACCGCCGACATCCGAACGATCACCAAGCACGATATTTTTGATTTTCTTGACCATGCGCGCAGTGCTGACAACGGTCCCAAGGCCCGCGCACGGAAGCTGAGCGCCCTGAAGGGCTTTTTCAACTATATGTGCACGCAAGTCAATCGGCTGCCCGCGAACCCCACGGAAAACATCAGCCTCGGCTCGCCGGCCAGGGCCCTGCCCAAATATCTGACCCGGGACGAGGCCGTCACTTTGTTAAGTAATATACAAAGTGATTTTTACGAGCGTGATTACTGCATATTGACGTTATTTTTGAACTGCGGCATGCGGTTAGCCGAGCTTGTCACGATTGATATGGGTGATTTTCGCGATGACACGATCCGCATTGTCGGCAAGGGCAGCAAGGAGCGGCTTGTTTATTTGAATGACGCCTGTCTGGATGCGCTGCAGCGCTATAAAAAGGTGCGCACTTCCCTGCCGAACCTTGTGGACAGGGACGCTCTGTTCGTCTCCAAGCGCACCGGCAAGCGGCTGTCTGCGCGGCGGATCGAGCAAATCGTCGCGCGCTGCCTGCAAAGCGCCGGCCTGAGCGGACGCGGGTTTTCCCCGCACAAGCTGCGCCATACCGCCGCCACGCTTATGTATCAGGGCGGCGTCGATATGCTGGCCTTGAAGGAGATTTTGGGACACGAGAACGTCTCCACGACCCAGATCTACACCCACATCAACCGTGAACAGCTGAAAAAGGCTGTAGCCGCCTCCCCACTGGCCACCCAGAAATACGTGGAGCAAAAGCCGTCAGCGCCCGACGCCCCCGATCCCCATGACGGTGAAGACAGCCCCGACGGCAGCGAAAGCCGCTGACAGCGCCAGCGCCGCGGCAAAACGGACTGCCAGCCGCCGCGCTGTGCCCGGTGTCTCCCGCGCAGCACGCCCGCGCACCGCGCGGAAAAGTTCCATCGCCAGCCGCACCGCCCAGCCTGCCAGCCACAGGCAGAGAAGCAGCGTACCCACATCAGAAAGCAGCGTATCCAGCCGATAGCGTAGCAGAGCCGACGCACCGCTTTGCGCTGCCACTGACGCCGCGCAAAAGCCCAGGAACAGCCCGCGCGCCGCAAACAGCAGCGCCAGCAAACCAACACCCCACACGCAAAAGCCGCACAGCAGCACCAGTATCAGCTGCAAAAAGCTCACCGCAAGCTGCGCCCCGAAGGCTGCCGCAAGGCTCGTACCTTCGGGGCGGCTTGTGTAGTAGGCCGCCAGCTGCTGCCCCAGAGGTGTTGACCCGCTGCGTCCCAGCCAGATGCCCGGCAGGTAACCCGTCAGAAATATCACGCCAAATGCCAGCGCCGCCCCGCTTTCCGTCTGCGGCGTATGTTCCCGATGCGGGCGCTCTACCGTAGGCCGCAGCATTGGCAGCCTCGGGCGGCGCAGCGCCGTCTGTGCCGCCCGCATCAGCGGCCCGCCCGCAGGGCCGTCAGTGCACCGCCCAACAGGCCCCCTAGCAGCAGTGCCAGCGGCAGCATGGCGTTGCTTCCCTGCCAATCCAGTCTGCCGTTTGCCAGCAGCGTTGCCGCCAGCAGACAGACCGCGTAAAATGCCCCGCAGCCCAGCCCGCACAGCAGCAGCCTTTTCCGCAGTCTGCGGGCCAGCACGGCAGCGGACACAGCCGCCCCCACTGCCGCCGCCATACAGGCCATAGGCCGCACTGCGGACAATGGCAGCCCTGTATGCGTCAGCAGAAACGCCGCCAGCGCCAGCAGCAATATGCACACGCCCACACCGCAGCCAAAGGACAGCAGCAGCGCCGCCGCGGCCGGATTTTTAACGCCGGTTTTTGGTTTGCGCAGATTTTTAGCCATAACAAAACGCCCCCTTGCACAGTCAACACTATGCAAGGGGGCGTGGGTTTTATGTCAATTACTTCTTGACGGGGGTGGACTTGCTGTCCTTACCGGTGTCCAGCTTCTCCACAGAGGAGATTGCGGAGCGGCGGAAGCGAATCTTCGTGCGGTCACTGCCGGTCTCGATGACGATGGTGTCATCCTTGTCCGCAATGGCGCAGACGATGCCGACGATACCGCCGATGGTGGTGACTTTGTCGCCGATCTCGATGGAGCTGCGCATGGCAGCATCCTTCTTGTCCTGGCGCTTCTGCGGCAGGTAGATCAGGACGATCATGAACACGATGATAAGGATCATCGGCAGGAAGCTCAGCAGCATTTCAGCCGTGCTAGCCGTGCCGGTGGCGGCATTCAGAAACTGGATCATAGCAAGTATACTCCTTAAAAATAACGATTTCTTCTATTATATCGGATAAATGCGCATTGTGCAAGCATTTTGCCAGAAAAATCAGATGCGGGTATCAAGTTTATGCACATAGGTGTCGTGGAACTGCTGGAAGGTACCGTTGTCCAGTGCCTCGCGGATGCGCTCCATCAGGTGATTGTAGAAGTACAGGTTGTGCATGACAGCCAGGCGCATGCCCAGCAGCTCGTCTGCTTTCTGCAAATGGCGGATATACGCGCGGGAGAAATTGCGGCAGACCGGGCAGTCACAGTGCGGGTCGATGGGCGACTCGTCGCGCTCGTATTTCAGGTTCTTGATATTGATGATGCCGTCCCAGGTGAACAGATGCCCGTGACGCGCGTTGCGGCTGGGCATGACGCAGTCGAACAGATCAACGCCGCGGTAGACGCCCTCAATGATGTTGCCCGGCGTGCCGACGCCCATCAGATAGCGGATTTTGTTTTTCGGCGCAAACGGCTCTACGGCAGAGATGATGTCATACATGACCTCGGCGGGCTCACCGACGGCCAGACCGCCGATGGCGTAGCCGTCCAGATCATACTCGGCGATCTGCTTCATGTGCTCAACGCGCAGGTCGGCGAACGTGCAGCCCTGGTTGATGCCGAAAAGCAGCTGGTCGGGATTGACGGCCTTTTCCTCATGCTTCAGGCGGTTCATCTCGTCCTTACAGCGCAGCAGCCAACGAGCCGTGCGGGCGCAGCTGTTCTTGGCGTACTCGTAGGTAGCCGGGTTTTCGACGCACTCGTCAAAGGCCATGGCAATCGTAGAGCCAAGGTTTGCCTGAATCTGCATGCTCTGCTCCGGTCCCATAAAGATACGGTGGCCGTCGAGGTGGGAGTTGAAGGTCACGCCCTCCTCCGTAATATGGCGCAGCTTGGCCAGACTGAACACCTGAAAGCCGCCGCTGTCGGTCAGGATGGGGCCGTCCCACTTGGTAAACTTGTGCAGACCGCCCATCTCAGCCACGAGTTTGTCGCCCGGGCGCAGGTGCAGATGATAGGTGTTGCACAGCATGACCTGTGCGCGGATGTCCTTGAGGTCCAGCGCCGACAGACCGCCCTTGATGGCGGCAGCCGTGGCGACATTCTGGAACGCAGGGGTCTGGACCGTGCCGTGCACCGTGGTAAATTCGCCGCGGCGGGCAGCCCCTTCCTGTTTGATAAGGCGGTAAGGCATAGCTTTCTATCTCCGTTTTAAAAATATTTCATCGAAAAAGGCGGCGCAGGGGGCTTTTTCCCTGCACCGCCTAATAGATTATTATAGAAGAAAATCCGTGGTTCGTCAACTGTAAATCGGCAGGCTCACCACCCCCGACGGGAAAATTATTTTACCCTATAGCGCAAAATGGTTTTGAGCCTGCTTTTTTCTGTGCGGGTGGCATTGCTCAGGTAGATTTCCCGGTGGCCTTTCTCCGTGCGCGTCAGGCTGTGGGCGTGTACAAATTCGTCCATTTTTGCGAAAGAAACCGGCTCATCGTCATACGCGCCGACATGCAAAAGCTGCACACAGGTTTCGCCCGGCACGGTGCCGAAGCGGACTTCTTCCAAGAGCGGGTTTGGTTTTCGGTGTTTTGTGCGTTCCAGCGCAGCGCACACGCCGTCCTCTCCGACAAAATCCGGCTGGCGGATCACGAGAGTGTAGCGCAGCTTTTCCTTGATGAGCTCGCAGTTCTCAATTTTCTGCCAGACGCCCCCCAGTGGGTAGACGGCAAAGTCGTCATACTCGCCCTTTGCAGTCTTTTTGTAAGCCATTTTGACCGCATAGGCCACGGAATACAATGCCGATACGCGGTTTGAAAAATCCGTGTCATTCGGGTTTCCTTCACCGTTTATCATGATGCAGCTTTGTATCGGAACCGTCACCAAGACCGGGGTTGTTTTTGCACCGTAAAGCTGCTTTTCCTGCCTTCTCCATTCGTATTTCATAAAAAGCGCCTCCTTGCGCTTTTCAGAATACCGCAGAAAGCATGACACCCTCTGTCATGTTTTATATTTTTCTGCCATGCGGGTCAGCTTTTCTTTCATGCTGCGCCGCAATTCGTCGGGTTCCAGGATTTCAACGGCGTCGCCATAGGACAAAATGTAGCTATACAGCGTTCTTTCTGGCATATCGACGGTCACATACAGGCTTTCCTGTGCATCCTTCTCCACGGTATCGGTAAATTCGTCATAGACTCGGAAGGCAGCCGCCGGGGAGAACTTCAGTCTTACCGAGATCAGCCGCTCCTGCTGTATCGTCGGTTTTAGCTCCGGGACATCCGCCTTCCTGCGCAGGAAGGTTTCCGGCAGAAGCATCAAATTCTTGATGCGGGTCAGCTTGAAAAAGCGGTAGTCGTTTCGCAAAAGGCAGAAGCCGTACAAATACCAGTCCTTGCTCTTGAAAATCAGCTTGACCGGTTCCACCGTGCGGACAGTGCCGCCGCCTTCGCCCGCAAAATACGAAAAGCTGACCCTGCGGCAGCTGAAAACAGCCCTTTTGAGCTCGTCGAACAGCTCCGCACCCACCGTATTTTTGTGCCAGTCGGAAAAATCGACCTCGATCCAATTTGCGCCCTGCACCCGGAAAAGCCCGCCCAATTTGGTAAGCAGTTCATCGGTCCGGCTGTCTTCCGCGGCGGCAAGGCCCTGCAGTGCCATCAAAATTTGCTCTTTTTCCTGCGGCGTCAGCAGCGATTTCTCCAGCACAAACTCCGGCAGGATAAAAATACCGCCGCCCTTTCCCTGCACAGTATAAATCGGTATCCCGGCAGCACTGATGGCATCTAGGTCGCGGTAAATTGTTCTTACCGATACTTCAAATTTTTCTGCCAGCTCGGGGGCCGTGGCTCTGCCCTTGTCCAACAGATGATACACGATTTTGAACAGTCTGCCCTGCTCCATACAGTGCCCCCTCGCATCACAACAAAAGCGCCGAAGATCTGCCCCGGCGCTTTCGCAAAAGATATTTTCTGTTACCGAATGAACATCGCATCACCAAAGCTGAAGAAGCGGTACTTTTCCTCAACGGCGACCTTGTAGGCGGCCATCGTCTTGTCGTAGCCGTAGAAGGCGGCAATCAGCATGATAAGGGTGCTCTCCGGCAGGTGGAAGTTCGTAATCAGGCCGTCGATGGCTTTCAGCTCGACGCCGGGATAGATGAAGATGCTGGTATTCCCGCTGCACGGCACGATCTTGCCGTACTTAGCCCAGACAGATTCCAGCGTGCGGCAGCTCGTTGTGCCCACGGCAATGACGCGGTGGCCCGCGGCACGGGTCTCGTTGATGAGCTTCGCCGTCTCCTCGCTGACGGAGTACCACTCGCTGTGCATCTGGTGGTCCTCAATGGATTCCTCATTCACGGGACGGAAGGTGCCCAGGCCGACATGCAGCGTGACCTCGGCAATGTTGACGCCGCGGGAGCGGATCGTATCCATCAGCTGCGGGGTAAAGTGCAGACCCGCGGTGGGCGCGGCGGCGCTTCCCAGTTCCTTGGCGTAGACGGTCTGGTACTGGCTCTGATCCTCGAGTTGCTTCGTGATGTAGGGCGGCAGCGGCATCTTGCCGAACTCGTCCAGCTTCTCGTACAGTGTCTCAGTGTCGTAGGTAAAGGTCACATACTTATTGCCGTCAGGCAGCGTCTCATCCACCACGGCGGTCAGGCTGCCGTCACCGAACTCCACCTTCGTGCCCGGCTGCATCCGCTTGCCGGGGCGGGCCAGGCACTCCCAGGTATCGCCCTTGACCTGGCGCAGCAGCAGCAGCTCGCAGACAGCGCCTGTGGGCACCTTGGTGCCCATCAGGCGGGCAGGCAGGACCTTGGAGTTATTGACAACGAGCAGATCGCCCTTTTCAAGATAATGCGGCAGCTCATGGAATACCGAGTGCAGGATCTTATCATTTTTGCGGTCCAGCACCATCAAACGGGCGGCATCGCGGGGGTCGGCAGGCTCCTGCGCGATCAGCTCCTTCGGCAGGTCGTACCAGAAATCTTTTTTGAGCATTTTTGTATCATCCTTTTTTACTTTAAAGCGTTATCGTCTTGACATTCTTATGCGGGAATATTATAATGAATCCAAACACAGAGGCGCGAAGCGCATCAGTACCGGTTTTCATCATGCTCTGCCAGGGGCGAGAGCCGGGAAAGGGTTCTTCGCCGAAGAAAATGCGCGGCACGCATTTTCTGGGTCCGCAGCCGAACAGGTGCGGGACTGTCACGCTGTAAAACAGTGTGTTGCGCTGTGTTATATGCAATATGATATTATATTGCATTTTGTGCCGGTTTTCAAGCCGGTTTTTTTATTATCTGTGCAAATTTCCGTGGGAGCCGCATAGATTTAAGGAAGGGTATCGTGAAAGGAAGGTCTTAGTCAGGATGAAACAGTACAATGTTGGTGTTATCGGTGCAACCGGTATGGTCGGCCAGCGCTTTATTACGCTGCTGGAAAATCACCCCTGGTTTAATCTGGTTGCCCTTGCGGCCAGCACACGCAGCGCTGGCAAAACCTATGAGGAGGCTGTCGGCAGCCGCTGGTTGATGAAGACCCCCATGCCCGAGAGCGTTAAAAAGATGGTCGTGCTGGACGCCGCCAATGTAGCGGAGGTCGCCGCCAAGGTCGATTTTGTCTTTTGCGCCGTCAACATGAAGAAGGACGAGATCAAGGCACTGGAGGAGGCCTACGCCAAGGCCGAGTGCCCGGTCGTGTCCAACAACAGCGCGCACCGCTTTACCCCTGACGTGCCGATGGTCGTACCCGAGATCAACGCCGACCACATCGACATCATCCCTGCCCAGCGCAAGCGCCTGGGCACCAAGCGCGGCTTTGTGGCCGTCAAGTCCAACTGCAGCCTGCAGAGTTATGTGCCTGCCCTGCATCCCCTGCGCAAATACGGCATCTCTGACGTGCTCGTCTGCACCTATCAGGCCATCTCCGGCGCAGGCAAGACGTTTGAGACCTTCCCCGACATTCTCGACAACGTCATCCCCTACATCGGCGGCGAGGAGGAAAAGAGCGAGCAGGAGCCGCTGAAGCTGTGGGGCCACATCGAGGGCGACAAGATCGTCTCGGCCGAGTCTCCCCGCTTTACGGCCCAGTGCCTGCGCGTGCCTGTCTCTGACGGCCACATGGGCGCGGTGTTCGTGCGCTTTGAGAATAAGCCTTCTAAGGAAGAAATTCTGCAGGCCTGGAAGGAATTCCACGGTCCCGCACAGGATCTGGAGCTGCCCAGCGCCCCGAAGCAGTTCCTGCATTACTTTGAGGAAAATGATCGCCCGCAGCCCAAGCTGGACCGTATGCTGGAAAACGGCATGGCTGTCAGCATTGGCCGTCTGCGTGAGGATAACCAGTACGACTACAAGTTCGTCTGCCTGTCCCACAACACGCTGCGCGGCGCTGCCGGCGGCGCGGTGCTGCTGGCCGAGCTGCTGGCTGCCAAGGGCTATTTTGACTGATCGGCTGCGCATGGCAGCCTTGGTGTAAGGAGAATTCGTATGAAGAGACCCGTATTTACCGGTGCCGCCGTGGCGATCATCACCCCGATGAACACCGACGGCAGCGTCAACTATGACGAGCTTGGCCGCATCATCGACGACCAGATTGCCCACAGCACGGATGCCATTGTCATCTGCGGCACGACGGGTGAGTCCCCGACGCTGACCGACGAGGAGCACACCGAGTGCATCCGCTATACCGTCAAAAAGGTGGCAGGTCGCGTCCCGGTGATTGCGGGTACCGGCTCCAACGACACGAAGTACGCCATCTGGCTGTCCCAGCAGGCTGAGGCCGACGGTGCCGACGCACTGCTGCTGGTCACGCCCTACTACAACAAGACGAGCCAGGCGGGCCTGCTGGCCCACTACACAGCCATTGCGGACGCCGTGCATATCCCCTGCATCCTGTACAATGTGCCCAGCCGCACGGGCTGCAACCTGACGCCCGCCACGCTGGCCGAGCTTGCGAAGCACCCGAACATCAACGCCGTCAAGGAGGCCAGCGGCAACATCAGCCACGTGGCCGAGATCGCAGCGGCCTGCGGTGACAGCCTGAACATTTACTCCGGCAACGATGACCAGATCGTGCCGCTGCTGGCTCTGGGCGGCAAGGGCGTGATCAGCGTGCTGTCCAACGTAGCCCCGCAGTACACCCATGATATCTGTGCCAAATGGTTTGCCGGTGAGACTATCGAGAGCCTGTCCATGCAGCTCAAGGCGGTGCCGCTTATCAAGGCACTGTTTGCCGACGTCAACCCCATCCCGGTCAAGTGGGCCATGAACCGCCTTGGCTGGAATGCCGGCGACTGCCGTCTGCCGCTCGTTGCGCCCTCCGCCGCAGTGCAGGCACAGCTGGAGACTGCCATGCAGGAGTTCGGCCTGCTGAAATAATTTCACAGCCGACCCACTGCCATGCCGCGGGTCGGCTTTTTGCTTTTGCACGACTTTTGCATGAAAGGAACAATAACACATGACGGATATTATCATTCAGGGCATCTATGGCCGTATGGGCCGCGCACTGGTCGAGAAGATCGGTGCGCGCGAGGATTGCCGCATCGTAGCCGGTGTGGATCGCGAAGCCGGGCGGATCGGCGAAATCCCCGTTTACGCCGGGTTTGACGCACTGCCCTGCAAGGGCGTCATCATCGACTTTTCCTCACCCGCCGGGGCGGTTGCAGCAGCGCAGTACGGTGCCGCCAACGGTCTGCCCTGCGTCATCTGCTCCACCGGCCTTTCCAGGGAGGATGAGGCTGCACTGGAGGCTGCCAGCACCAGGACGCCGATCTTCCGCAGCGCAAACATGTCGGTGGGTGTCAACGTGCTGATCGAGCTGGTCCGCCAGGCTACGAAGATCCTGGGCGGCGAGTTTGACATTGAGATCATCGAGAAGCACCATCATAACAAGCTGGACGCGCCCAGCGGCACAGCGCTGATGATTGCCGACGCCATCAACACCGAGGCGAACGGCAAATATGAGTACGTCTATGACCGCACGCAGGTTCGCCAGAAGCGCGGCGCACAGGAGCTGGGCATCAGCTCCATCCGCGGCGGCGGCATTGTGGGCGAGCACGATGTGCTGTTCTGCGGCCCCGACGAGGTCGTGACGCTGAGCCACAGCGCGGGCAGCCGCGGCGTCTTTGCCGACGGTGCCGTACAGGCAGCGCTCTATATTGCTGCGCTGGCCCCCGGCTATTACACGATGACCGACCTGCTGCGAGGTAAACTGATATGCGAATGAACGGCAACGACCTTGCCGCCTGCGCGGTCATCGCACTGGGCGTCGGCGGCGTAGTTGTCGGCTCTCTGCTGGGCGTCGGCAATCAGGCTGTGACCCTGCCCGCGGTCAATCCGCAGCCCGTAGTCGTGGATATGCCGGCAGAGCCGGAACCAACCGCTACACCGGAGCCGACCCCCGAGCCGACGCCAACCGTCGAGACCGTGCACTTTTCCGCCACGGGCGACGACCTGATCCACGACGGTATCTTTTTGCAGGCTAAGGAGCGCGGCGGCGACCACTACGATTTTGACGCCGCCTACGCAGCCATGCAGGGCTACTACGACCAGTTTGATGTGAACTGGCTCAATCAGGAGACGCTCGTCAACGACGAGTTCGCCGCCAGCGGCTACCCGATGTTCTCCACCCCCGGCGAGATTACCGACACGCTGTATAATTTGGGCTTCCGCGTGTTCAGTCTCTCCAACAATCACAGCTACGACAAGGGGGCGGCGGGCATTGAGGCATCCATGGCACACTGGGCTGCCATGCCGGACGATGTGGTCACAATGGGCTTTTACAATCTGGAGACCTATGACAACTACGCCTACCAGACCGTCAACGGCATCACGTTCGGCTATCTCTCCTATACGGAGCACACCAACGGCCTGCCCACGCCGTCCGGCACAGACTATGGCGTTGTGTATCTGGACGACCATGAAACGATTGCCAAACAGATCGCCGATATGCGCCCGAACTGCGATGTTCTTATCGTCAGCGCCCACATGGGCACCGAGGGCACGCACGAGGTCAACGACTTTCAAAGGGAGACTGCTCAGTGGCTGGCCGACCAGGGCGTCGATGTCATCATCGGCACCCACCCGCATGTAGTACAGAACGCCGCATGGCTGACCGGCGCAAACGGCAACACGACCTTCATCGTCTACAGCCTGGGCAACTTCATCAACGCGCAGTCCTCGCGCGATAATGTCATCGGCGCGATTCTGGACGTGTATTTTGATAAGACGACCCAGCCTGACGGCAGTGTGAGCATTGCCATCCGCGACCCGAAGCTGCACTGCGTTATCAGCCAGTATGAGGCCGGGTACAAGAATATCCGGGTCATCCCCTACAGCCAGTACACAGACGAACTGGGTGCAGCACACGGAGAGTTCACCCTCTCCCGCGAATACATAGAGAGCATGCTCCGCAGCACGATTGACGAGGAGTTCCTCACGTTAGATTGAATGAAAGGATGATTTTTATGTACGGTGTCAGCAAGATCAGCAGCGAGCAGAATATTATGCTCACCACCTTTCCCGGTGCCCAGTACAGCGCACAGAGCCTGGCCGAGCATCTGGACGTTTTTGCCAAGGCCGGTATTGTGGTCGATATGATCTGCCAGAGCGCGCCCCGCGGCTCCGCGGTGGATTTCAGCTTTACGACGAGCTATGACAACTTTGCCGCCGTTATGAAGGCTCTGCCCGCCGCAGCCAAGGCCAATCCCCCGCTGGTCTCCGGCGGCTACAGCAAGATCAACCTCTTTGGTGAGGAGATGGTCACCAGCTGCGGCGTCGCCGCCCGTGCGCTGGCCGCGCTGGCCGGTGCAGGTATTGAAATCGTGCTCATCACAACGAGCGACCTTGACATCTCCCTGCTGATCCGCCAGCAGGACGAGGACACCGCCCTCGATGCCCTGCATAAGGCGTTTGAGGTCTGAGCTATCCCCCTTAAACAAAAAATGAAGGTGCAGAGCTGCACCTTCGTTTTTTATTCTGCCTTTTTAAAGCATTTTGCCGCCAGAAACGGCAGGAACACAATGGCGTACTGCACGGCGGCAGCGGCCACATCGCCCCAGCCGATGATTTGATTGGAAATATCCGCCGTACCGCTCCAGACCAGAATCATATTGTTGTTGAGATAATGCAGCAGTACGGGCACCCATATATTTTTGCCGCACTTCTCATAAGCAAAGGTGAAAAATACACCGAGCGTCACACAGACAACAAGCTGTGCGGCAATGCTCTGCAGTGATGTATCGGGGCTGTAGAAGAAAAGATTCAGCGGCAGATGCCACAGCCCCCACAGTACACCTACCGCCAGTGCGCCGCGCCGTGCGCCGAAGCGGCTTTGCAGGGCTGGCGTCAGATAATAGCGCCAGCCGTATTCCTCGCCAAAAAACGGCAGGAAGGATAAGAAAAAGTTTGGCACCAGCACCAGTGCCATGAGCCACGGCGCAGACGATTGCCAGTAAGTCAAGTACTCCGCCCAGGCGTCGCCGCCCTGCAGCGCCACGGAAAGAAAGACCATGCCGGTTTTGACGACGAGGAAGTAGGCACAGATGGCAAACGCCGTCAGGAATTTGCCGTGCAGGCGCAGACCGTAGTCTTCGCGCTTTGTCTTTTTCTCGGTCAGCAGGAAGATCCAGCCCAGCACCGACGCGATAATGATGACAAAGTTTGCAATATTCAGCCAGCCCTCCTGCGGCAGGAACGCAGACAGAACGCTCATGGCGAGCATCAGCACAGTGGCCGCGATGTGCAGGATGTAAAGCCGCTTTGGCGTCCCCTGCCGTCTTGCCAGCAAAAACGCCAGCATAACGCCCGCTGCTGGGTAGAACATCTGGGCGTTGGCAAAAATCGAGGTGTCCCGCCCGTTTTGCAGGCAGATGTACAAAAGCGGCATCATCAGAAACGGAATTGCGTAAGCACAGAGCGCAAAGACGGTCAGCTCTTTTTTATTCGTTTTCATCGTCGTCCTCCTTTGGGTTTTCCAACTCAGCGTGGCGCTTTTTGTAAGCCTTCATGCTGAGCTGCAGCAATGCAAAGCACAGCACCCCGGTACAAACGCCCATAATTACCGCCTGCAGCGCCGCAACGCCCATGCCAAACTCTGCAAATTTGATAAGCCCCCACACAAACACGGCAGCACCGCCCACGACGGACACAGCGGCATTGGTTTTCGTGTTCGGTTTAAGGTGACGGTCCCAGATACCGGCACGCAGATCACTAATGAGCGCATAGGCGCACCCCAGCATAAAGATAAACCATTCTGCCGCCATCTCCCGCGGGGTAAAGCCCAGCAGACTTTCGATGATCAGCGCCGCCAGCAGCAGCACCCACAGCACCCCGAAGCCGCGGGACTCGATTTTTAAAAGGGTCTGTTTTTGCATTTCGTCCAGATTCTCGTGCTTAAAAAATTCCTTCAGATTCATCGCTCATTCCTCCCAGAACAGCTCGTCCAATGTCTTGCCCAGCACCCTGCAGATGCTGCGGCAGAGGTTGATGGTGGGGTTGTACTCCCCTTTTTCGATTGCATTGATGGTCTGGCGGGACACGCCCACCACCGCCGCCAGATCCGCCTGGGTCATATCCAGCGCAGCGCGGGCGGACTTCAGCTTCAGATTCTTTGCCATTGCCTTCGTTTCCTTTCCTCTTGCTGTGACTTTACTATAGCACGTGCCTTACATTATGTCAAGTATATATTACTTTTTGAAAAATAAATTTTTCCTGCAAACCCCGCACTTGCGGCAATTCGCCCACTGTGCTATGATAGTTTTATAGATTATGATAAAGGAAGTTTGGCTATGAAGTACAGCTTTCCCGCTTTTGAAAACGGCTTTATCCGCGCTGCTGCGGCCAGCCCCGCCCTGCGCGTGGCCGACTGCACCTACAACGCCGACCAGATCATCGGCGTCATGCGCGAGTACGCCGAAAAAAATGTGCAGCTGCTCTGCCTGCCGGAGTTTGCGCTGACCGGCTACACCTGCAGTGACCTGTTCTTGCAGGATACCCTGCTGCGTGGGGCCGAGGACGGCCTTGCCTCGATTTTGAAGGCCAGCGAGGGACTGAACGTCGTTGTCCTCGTCGGCCTGCCTGTGCGCCATAACGGCAAGCTGTACAACTGTGCGGCGGTGCTCTGCAACGGTGAGCTGCTGGGTCTGGTGCCGAAAGTACACCTGCCCAACTACGGCGAGTTTTACGAGAAGCGCCACTTTATCCCCGGTATGCGTGAGCCCGAGTGCATCGAGCTGGCCGGGCAGGAGACGCTGATCGGCACGAACCTTCTGTTTGCCTGCAAACAGCTGCCCGCCTTTGTGCTGGCAGCCGAGGTCTGCGAGGACCTGTGGTCCCCCATTCCGCCGAGCTGTGCCCACGCACTGGCCGGGGCTACCGTTGTGGCAAACCTGTCCGCCAGCGATGAAACCGTCGACAAGGCAGCCTACCGCCGTGAGCTGGTCTGCGGGCAGAGCGCGCGTCTGCTGTGTGCGTACCTCTACGCCGACGCAGGCCACGGCGAAAGCACCACCGACATGACGTTTGCGGGCCACAACCTGATTGCCGAGAACGGCAGTCTGCTGGCCGACGCTGCACCGTTTGCGGGCGAGGATGCCGTGACCGAGCTGGACCTGGGCCGCATGGTGCAGGAGCGCCAGCGCAACACGACGTTTATGCCGGAAACGAACGGCTACACCACTGTGGAATTTGAGCTGCCGCCCGTGGAGCTGGCGCTGATTCGCCCTGTCTCCTGCACGCCGTTTGTGCCGCAGGACGCCGCGACCCGCGCCGAGCGGTGCGAGCTGATTCTGCGCATCCAGGCCGAGGGCCTTGCCAAGCGCATGGAGCACACCCACGCCAAGTGCGGCGTGCTGGGTATCTCCGGCGGGCTGGACAGCTGCCTGGCCCTGCTGGTGGCCGTGCGCGCCTGTAAGGTGCTGGGCCGCGACGCGAAGGATATTGTGGCCCTGACGATGCCCTGCTTCGGCACGACGAAGCGCACCCGCTCCAACGCCGAAATCCTCGCCCGCGAGGTAGGCGCGGACTTCCGCGAAATCGACATCCAGAAGGCGACGCTTCAGCACATGGCCGATATCGGCCTTTCTCCGGAGGACCGCTCCACGGCCTATGAAAACGCGCAGGCGCGCGAACGCACGCAGGTGCTGATGGACATCGCCAACCGCACGGGCGGGCTGGTGGTCGGCACGGGGGACCTCTCCGAGCTGGCGCTCGGCTGGGCCACCTACAACGGCGACCACATGTCCATGTACGCCGTCAACGCGAGCGTGCCCAAGACGCTGGTGCGCCACCTCGTGCGCTACGTGGCGGACACCTGCGGAGACGCCGCCGAGTCCGAGGTCCTTCTCGACGTTCTGGACACGCCGGTCTCGCCGGAGCTCCTGCCCGCCACGGGTGACGGCAAGATCGCGCAGAAGACGGAGGATCTCGTGGGCCCCTACGAGCTCCATGACTTCTTCCTCTACGAGGTCCTGCGCCGCGGGACCAACCCGTCCAAGGTCTACCGTCTCGCCCGCTACGCCCTGGGTGAGAAGTACGACGACGCCACGATTCTCTCCTGGCTCAAGGTCTTCTTCCGCCGCTACTTTGCGCAGCAGTTCAAGCGCAGCTGCCTGCCCGACGGCCCGAAGGTCGGCTCGGTCACGCTCTCCCCGCGCGGAGACTGGCGCATGCCGAGCGATGCCTGCGCCGCAGTCTGGCAGGCCGAGCTGGACCGTCTGGAGGCCCGTTAAAGCCATTTACAGGAGGGATGCGTTATGGATCGTTCCGCCGCGCCGCTGCTGGAAAACGCGCATGCGTTTCTTGTCATGCGGAATCTCTACGCCGCTGCAGGGCGGCAGCTCACCTTGAAGTTTGAGGTTCTGAACAGTGAATTCAACGTGCTGTACGCACGCAATCCCATCCACCATATTGAAAGCCGCGTCAAATCCCCCGAGAGCATCGCGGC
>OMFO01000331.1_pt1 | contig 29359 bp, 19 predicted proteins | sample 1645611 | NCBI WGS metagenome assembly OMFO01 (sample SAMEA103958147, study PRJEB25191) | human gut metagenome | biome: human-associated habitat [ENVO:00009003]; feature: intestine environment [ENVO:2100002]; material: feces | place: Germany | collected 2013/2015
GAGCAATTGACTCTTAATCAATGGGTCCAGGGTTCGAGTCCCTGAGGGTGTACAAGGTATAAGGCGGTTATCAAATAATGATGACCGCTTTTTTTATGCAATTAATTCTCATTCTCCGGGAATACTTCCTATCTTTGCACTCCGAAATCAATTAAAAGCGTAAACACATTGGATTGGTTATACAGTTTATTCGTTGAACATTCCGCTCTACAGGCGGTTGTGGTACTCTCGTTGATCTCCGCTATCGGCTTGGGACTGGGAAAAATACACATTTGCGGCATATCGTTAGGCGTGACGTTTGTATTTTTTGCAGGTATCATTGCCGGACATTTCGGGTTGTCTATTGACCCGCAAATGCTGAACTATGCGGAGAGTTTCGGGTTGGTAATCTTTGTGTATGCGTTGGGCTTACAGGTCGGCCCCGGTTTCTTCAGTTCGTTCCGTACGGGCGGCGTACAACTGAATATGCTGGCTGTGGGGGTAGTGCTGATTGGTACGGTGATGACACTCTTAGGAAGTTACGGACTGGGAATATCGCTGCCGGATATGGTGGGAATTCTTTGTGGTGCTACTACTAACACACCTGCGCTGGGTGCTGCACAGCAAACTCTGAAACAGATGGGTATCGAAGCAAATACGCCGGCTTTGGGATGTGCGGTGGCATATCCGTTGGGCGTAGTGGGAGTAATTTTGGGCATTCTGATGATACGCAAGGCACTGGTTCGTAAGGAAGATTTGGAGATTAAAGAGAAAGACGATGCGAACAAACCGTATATCGTTGCATTTCAGGTCCACAATCCGGCAATCTTTAATATGAGTGTGAAGGATATAGCTCAATTGAGTTATCCTAAATTCGTCATATCCCGTTTGTGGCGGGATGGGAATGTGAGCATTCCCACTTCTGAGAAAGTGATAAAAGAAGGCGACCGCCTGCTGGTCATCACCTCGGAAAAGAATGTGCCTGCACTAACCGTACTGTTTGGTGAGCAGGAAAATACGGACTGGAACAAGGAAGACATTGATTGGAATGCCATCGACAGCCAGCTGATTTCACAGCGCATTGTGGTGACACGTCCGGAACTGAACGGAAAGAAATTGGGTTCGCTTCATCTGCGCAATCATTATGGAATCAATATCAGCCGTGTATATCGTAGCGGAGTATTGCTGCTGGCTACGGCAGAGCTTACCTTGCAATTGGGCGACCGGTTGACGGTAGTAGGTGAGGCCGCTGCTATACAGAATGTGGAAAGAGTACTGGGAAATGCAGTGAAGAGCCTGAAAGAACCTAATCTCGTGGCTGTATTTGTTGGTATTATCCTGGGACTTGCCCTGGGTGCTATCCCTATTGCTATTCCGGGTGTAAGCACTCCGGTGAAGCTGGGATTGGCAGGCGGACCGATTATCGTAGGTATCCTTATCGGTACTTTCGGCCCCAGAATGCACATGGTTACGTATACTACACGCAGTGCGAACCTGATGCTTCGTGCACTGGGTTTGTCGCTTTATCTGGCTTGTCTGGGCCTGGACGCGGGCGCTCATTTCTTCGATACAGTCTTTCGTCCCGAAGGATTGCTGTGGATAGCTGTGGGCTGTGCGCTGACGGTAGTTCCTGTATTGATTATGGGAGTTATTGCTTTTCGTTGGATGAAGGTGGACTTCGGTTCGGTGGCCGGTATGTTGTGTGGAAGTATGGCGAATCCGATGGCATTGAATTATGTGAATGATACCATTCCTGGTGATAATCCCTCAGTTTCTTATGCTACGGTTTATCCTTTGTGCATGTTCCTGCGTGTGATTATTGCACAAGTGCTGTTGATGTTCTTTTTAAGTTGATAGTGAAGAGTTGGGAATGTAGAGTTGAGGATTGGGAACGTAGAGTTGAGGATTAGAAACGTAGAGTTGAGGTTTGGAATGAAGACACAAGCCCATATATAATTTGTAAATTGTAATTTGTAATTAGATATCATGAGTAATATTACCCCTGAAAGCATCATGAGCGACTTGCGTTATTTGCAGTTGCTGTCACGCAGTTTCCCTACAATTGCGGATGCCAGTACAGAAATAATCAATTTGGAAGCTATACTGAACCTCCCGAAGGGGACAGAACACTTCCTGACCGATATTCATGGTGAATATGAAGCTTTTCAGCATGTGTTGAAGAACGCTTCGGGAGCCGTGAAGCGAAAAGTGAATGAAATCTTCGGGCATACCCTGCGTGAAAGTGAGAAGAAAGAGATATGTACGCTGATTTACTATCCCGAAGAGAAGTTGCAACTGATTAAAGAACAGGAGGCTGACCTGGACGACTGGTATCTGATAACATTGAACCAGCTGGTGAAAGTTTGCCAGAATGTATCTTCCAAATATACACGCTCAAAGGTACGCAAGGCACTTCCGGCAGAATTTTCGTATATCATTCAGGAATTGCTGCATGAGTCGAGTGTAGAGCCTAATAAACATGCCTATATCAATGTGATTATCAGCACTATCATCTCTACCAAGCGTTCAGATGATTTCATCATCGCGATGTGTAATCTTATCCAGCGGCTGACGATTGATTCCCTGCACATCGTAGGAGATATCTACGACCGTGGTCCGGGAGCGCATATCATTATGGATACACTCTGCGATTATCATAACTTCGATATCCAGTGGGGAAACCATGACATTCTTTGGATGGGAGCAGCGTCGGGTAATGACGCCTGTATTGCCAATGTGATCCGTATGTCGATGCGTTACGCTAATCTGGCGACATTGGAAGACGGGTATGGCATCAACTTGCTGCCACTTGCCACGTTTGCCATGGATACCTATGCGGATGATCCCTGTACAATCTTTGCACCGAAGATGAACTTCGCAGATGGTAACTATAACGAGAAGACTTTGCGGTTGATTACCCAGATGCATAAAGCCATTACGGTGATACAGTTCAAACTGGAAGCGGAGATTATAGATCGTCGTCCTGAGTTTGGCATGCAGAACCGAAAGTTGCTGGAAAAGATTGATTTCGAGAAAGGCGTTTTTGTGTACGAAGGAAAGGAATATCCGCTTCGCGATACCAACTTTCCGACGATTGATCCGGCTGATCCGTATCGCCTGTCAGATGAGGAACGGGAGTTGATTGATAAGATTCATGCTTCGTTCATGAACAGTGAAAAGCTGAAGAAGCACATGCGCTGTTTATTTACGTATGGTGGTATGTATCTGATTTGTAATAGTAACCTGTTGTATCATGCTTCGATGCCTCTGAATGAAGATGGCAGTTTCAAGCGTGTCCGCATCGGAAAGAAAGAATATTGGGGCAAGAAATTATTGTGTAAAACGGACCAGCTGATACGTACAGCTTATTTTGATGAAGACGGTACGGAGGAGAAGAGTTTTGCGCTGGATTATGTGTGGTATATGTGGTGTGGCCCAAATGCTCCATCGTTTGACAAGGATAAGATGGCAACGTTTGAACGCTATTTCATCGGAGATAAAGAACTGTCTAAGGAGACCAAAGGATATTATTATACTTTGCGTAACCGTGCGGATATTTGCGAGCGTATTCTTGCGGAATTTGAGGTTACAGGTCCTCATTCACACATCATTAACGGGCATGTGCCTGTGAAGATTATCAAAGGTGAGAAGCCGATAAAAGCAGACGGTAAACTGCTGGTGATTGACGGTGGATTCTCTAAAGCATATCAGCCGGAAACCGGAATTGCCGGATATACGCTGGTATATCATTCACATGGCTTACAGCTAGTGCAACATGAACCGTTTCAAAGCCGTCAGAAAGCAATAGAAGAGGGACAGGATATCAAATCCAATACTTTCGTCGTCGAGTTCAATTCACAACGCATGATGGTGAAAGATACCGATAAGGGAAAAGTACTGGTAACGCAGATACAGGACCTGAAGAAGTTGCTGGTAGCGTATAGGACGGGATTTATAAAGGAAAAGAACTGAATACTGAGTATTAGGTATTGACTGCTACACATAATGTATTGACAAATGTTTAATACCTAATAACGTAAATGACTCATTATTTCGGGTTATGAGGGAAAGTTGACAAGTTGACGAGTTGACCAGGGGACAAGGTTCCATGCGGCATAGGAGCATTGCGCAGCCCCTTGTCCCCTGGTCAACTCGTCAACTTGTTTCCTTCCTTTCTATACCGTTATACGCCAATTCTTATATCGAATTTACGTTAATACTTAGTATTTAAACAGCACCACTCCTCCTTCCAGGATCACTCCTTTATCGTAAGTAACTCCCTTGTTGTAGTAGCGGCTGCCGCCGTAACCACCGGTGACAAATATACCGAGGCGGTCTGTTAAGCGATATTCCAGATTGACGCGTGCCTGGAGGGCATAGAGGCGTGCAGGGAAACCGTAATCTTTATTCTTGAAGTTTTCGATGTGCTGGAAGCCCAGGTCACCGCTGATGAACAACTGCTTGTACAAAGGTAATTCGAGACCGGCACGATAGAAGAGGGAGGCGGAAAACTTATCGCTGAAATCCAGATAATGTGTACCACCGCCTAAGATGGTATAGAACAACTTGTTCTTGAAACGGGCACCTACATTCAGCTTTGTAGTGTTTCCTCCGAAAAGCATTAGCTGTACTTTCGTATCCGGATTGGCATTTACCAGACCTAACTGGAAGCCATCGAAGTTCTCCTTATAGTAATTGAATAATCCAATTTGCAATCCTTTTCCGCTTTTTGCCATGTTTATGGGGGCAAGTTGTGCACCGGTAAAACTTCCGCCTACCACGTTACCGAGTCCGGATATTTGCATACCGTGCATGTCTTCTCCTGTGATGTTACCCAAGCCGCTGATTTGTATGCCTCGCAGACTTTGGCCTACAATATTCAGAAGTCCGGAAGTGGTGATGCCATTGAAGCTCTCACCTGCAATATTGGCTAATCCTGCCAGGTGCACACCCGAAGAGTTTTCACCGCTAATGTTCAGCAGACCACCTATGATAACACCACTGGTGTTGTCTCCTGTTATATTGGTGAGCCCCGAGAAAATGACACCTTGTGCATGATTTCCCGTGATGCCGACTAAACCGGATATGGATACGCCACTGAGATTATTCCCATTCACGTTACTGATACCGGCAATCTGGACGCCTCGCATACTGCCTCCTACTAAGTTGGCAAGTCCTGTGATTTGTACACCGTTCATGTCACGCAACACCACTCCACCCAGTAGATTGATACCCACGCCGTTCAGGCGGTTCATGGAGGAAAAAAGACCGAGGTTGAGGCAGGTACTGCCGACAGTATCAGTCTGCTGTGTAGACATGTTCTTCCACAAGGATAGGTTGATGCCGACGGGCTCTCTGTCTTTCTTTGTTGTTGACGGACTGTCAGTGGTCTGTGCAGGGAGTGTACCCGCAACCATCAGTAATGCAATAATGGATGGAAATAATCGTCTCATTGGTTTCAATCTTTAATTTCGTCCGGCCAAGGGGCTAATTTGCCGGTGGCACGAAGCGTAGGACGCTGTGCATCTACCGACCGGAGATAGTTACTTAATTTCTGTGCTAATTTCTTTACGATACGCGGATTCTTTATAGCCACGTCGTTTTTCTCGCTGATATCTTCCGGAATATTAAACAGTTCACGTTTACCGTCCGCAAAGTAATATACAAGTTTCCAGTCACCGGAGCGGATGGAGCAGGTAGCCCCAATACCCGGGCCCGAAGGTCCCCAACTATGGGGATAGTGCCAATAGATATCACGATCCTTGACTTTGCCCTTTCCTGTCAACAACGGCATAAAACTGATACCATCCCGTTTTTGCACGGTAGTGTACTTCTGGACACCTGCTATCTCAAGAATAGTCGGGTAGAAATCTTCAATCATCAGATAATCTCCACATTTCGTGTCCGGAGCTACTACACCGGGCCAGCTCACGATCATCGGTTCGCGTACACCGCCCTCGTAAGCGGAACCTTTTCCGCTGTTAAGCGGGTAATTCTGTGTATGCAGTTCTCCGGCACGGGTATGTGCAGCCAGTCCGCCATTATCGGACATGAAGAGAATGACTGTATTTTCTGTCAGATGGTTGCGTTCCAGATAATCCATCAGATCTCCCAGACTTTTATCCATCCCTTCAATGAGGGTGGCATAGGCGGCCTCTACGGGTGGAAGTCCTTTATCCAGATATTTCTGATAGAAGCGATAGTCCGGTTGTATAGGCGTATGAATGGCATAATGAGCCATATATAAGAAGAATGGTTCATCTTTCTGTTGTGCGCTATCCAAAGCCTTCATCGCTTCCAGTGTAAGTGCTTCGCTGAGGAAGGTGTCCGTACCATGATATTTTTCCAATCCCGGAACTGCTGCCAACGGACTTTTCCCGTCCGGCTTATTACCGAAATTATTCTTGCCGTAGTAACTGGCCGGTGAACCGGCAGCGTGTCCGGCTATGTTTACTTCAAAGCCCATCGTCAGCGGATCAGCTCCGGGAGTATCATTGGCTCCAAAGTGGGCTTTACCGCAATGAATGGTCTGATATCCGTTCTCTTTAAGCACTTGTGCAAGCGTAGTGACTTGTGTAGTGTGTTCGATTCCCGGTTCCTGACAAATACCATTCACATTCCATTCCGGATAGATCATCACAGAGTCCGGTTGTTCATGCGTTGTATTTTTGCGTAATGTCCAACTTGTCACACGATGCCGCGCGGCATTCATCCCTGTAAAAAGACTGACCCGGGTGGGGGAGCTGATACTACAAGCGTATGCTTGTGTGAACATCTTCCCTTGTGCCGCCAGGCGTTCCATGTTCGGCGTGTGGTAAGTGTCGTTGTAATGCGTTCGTTGAGTCCAGAAAGGCAGCGAAGTATCCTGCCATCCCATGTCGTCAACCAAAAACAGAACTATGTTCGGACGTTGCTTTTCTTTCGGCGCTCCCTTTGCCGGAGATGCCGCAATCGCTTCTCCTGCCATACCACACATGGGCAATATGGCAGCAGACAGTAATAATTCGTTTTTCATTTGAGATGATACTTTATAAAGGTTAGTTTCTTTTTCTTATCCCTTCGCCTCTTGGTATAAGAACCGTTTAATGGAGCGTTTGGGCGTTTTCTCAAATTCTTCGGGATAGATTTTCATTTTGAATATCTGGCTGTATGCCGGAAGCTCTGCGTTTAACGCAACGCGGTTTTCTTCCATGACGCGTTCGATGTCCGTAGTGGTCAGACCATGCGCAAAAGCATCGTCAAAGTCAGGATATACCAGTCCGACAAGCTTTTCATTTTGCTGTACGATGATGCTTTCGGCAACATACGGCAGGTTGTTCAGTTTGTCTTCTATTTCTTCGGGATAGATATTCTGTCCGCTGGCACCGAGCAACATGTTCTTGCTGCGTCCCTTGATGGTTACATTGCCCTCGGCATCCATCAGCGCAAGGTCACCGGTGTGCAACCAACCGTCTGCATCAATAGCCTCACGGGTGGCTTCTTCATTTTTATAGTATCCCAGCATGACGTTAGGTCCGCGGCATACGATTTCTCCCGCTATGTTTTCCGGATCAGGAGAAAGGATTTTCACTTCCATACGGGGGACGGCCTTACCGCAGGAACCCGGTTTGAAGCGTGACCAGTCTTCGTAACAGATGATCGGCCCGCATTCTGTCATTCCGTAACCTACCGTGTAGGGGAATTCTATCATGCGAAGGAACTGTTCTACTTCCTGGTTGAAAGCGGCACCCCCTACAATAACTTCCGCAAAACGTCCACCGAAGGCACTGACTACTCCTTCGCGTACGGTTGTCTTGATCTTGTCGTTGATGATGGGGACTTTAAGCAATAGTTTCATGGTTGGTGTTTCCAGTTTCGGAAGCACGTTCTTCTTGATAATCTTTTCTATAATAAGCGGTACGGCTACCACCAGGTGCGGCTTCACTTCCGAGAATGCCTGGAAGATAATCTTCGGGCTTGGCATACGGGTGAGGAAGTATATCTGACATCCTGCGGAGAACTCGTACAGGAATTCGAATGCCAGGCCATACATGTGCGCCATCGGTAGCATGGAGATAATCTTATCCCCGGCCTTCAGTGGCAATACCTCAAATGCAAATGCTGTATTCGACCACAGACTGCGATAGGGTAGCATTACGCCTTTGGAATAACTCGTCGTACCGGAAGTATAGTTGATTACTGCCAGTTCTTCAGGCTGGTCCTTGTGATATTCGATGTGTTCCTTACGGAAATTCTTGGGGTATTTCTTGCCGAACAACTCATTCAGGTGTTCGCGGGCATAATCCAGCTTTTCCGTACGGGATATCAGGATAGAGAAATCCGTCATCAGGATGATGCCTTCCAGAATGGTCATGGCGGCTTCGTTCAGATTCTCCCATACCTGGTCGCCCACAAACAGTAATTTGGCTTCGGAATGGTTTACGATGTTATGTATATTATCCGCTTTAAATTCGTGCAGGATAGGAACTGCAACGGCTCCGTAGGTCAGTGTAGCGAGGAAAGTAACTCCCCAGTGTGAACTGTTACGTCCGCAGATGGCAATTTTATCTCCTTTCTTGATGCCGCTTGCTTCGAAGATTAAGTGTACTTTCTCTATTTTGCGGGCTACGTCTTTGTATTGCAGGGTAGCCCCATTATAATCGGTCAGGGCATCCAGGTCCCAATTCTGTTTAATGCTGTTCTCAATATAGGCGATAAAACTTTGTTCCATGATATTATATATTGCACATTTAGTTGAAATTTGTGCAAATATAAGGCTTTATAGAAAGAATGCAAATTTTTAACTGAAAAAAGCGGAGGGGATGTACAATTTAGCTTGACGGATGAATCTCACCACAGAGTAACACAGAGTTCCACAGAGTTTTATTTTCCTTGAGTTCAAATTAATAAAACTCTGTGTTACTCTGTGGTGAATTTAATGCATTACCGCCCTAAGTACCAGTTGTACATGCGTTGTACGCCTTCTTCAATCTCCACTTTGTGGTGCCAGCCCAGAGCGTGCAGTTTCGAGGGGTCAGTCAGTTTGCGCATGGTTCCGTCCGGTTTGGTGCTGTCGAAAGTCAGCTGACCTTGGTAACCTACGGTGGAAACTATCAGTTCGGCCAGTTCGCGGATAGAGATTTCCTTGCCTGTACCTATATTAATATGGCAGTTACGAATATCTTTATCACCTTGTTTGTAGGTGTCTTTGAAGTCTACATGCTCCATGACGAAGACGCTGGCATCTGCCATTTCTTCGCTCCAGAGGAATTCGCGAAGAGGTGTGCCTGTACCCCATAATTTCACTTCACTGTTGCTGATACCGTATTTGGCAAGGATGGCAAGGATATCTTCCTTACTGCTGTTGCCGTCGATACCTTCTACCGGACGCTGGTTCAGGTCTTTGCATATTGCATCCCAGTCGCCTTGCTTCAGGCAATGAGCCAGATGTATCTTGCGAATCATGGCAGGGAGCACATGGCTGCGTTCCAGATCGAAGTTGTCATTTGGACCATAGAGGTTGGTAGGCATTACGGCGATGTAATTCGTGCCATATTGCAGGTTGAAACTCTCGCACATTTTCAGTCCGGCAATCTTGGCGATGGCGTACGGTTCGTTGGTATATTCCAGCGGAGAGGTGAGGAGCACTTCTTCTTTCATGGGTTGTTCGGCATCACGCGGATAGATGCAGGTGCTTCCCAGGAAGAGGAGTTTCTTCACATTGTGGCGAAAACTTTCACCGATGACATTTTGCTGTATTTGCAGGTTTTTGTAGATGAAGTCGGCACGGTAAATGCTGTTTGCCATGATGCCGCCAACGAAAGCAGCGGCAAGGAATACATATTCCGGTTGTTCTTCATCAAAGAATTTACGTACGGAAACGGCATCCAGCAAATCGAGCTCTTTGTGGGTTTTGCCAATGAGATTGGTATATCCTTTATCTTGCAGGTTTTTCCAGATGGCGGAACCTACCAGACCACGGTGTCCGGCTACGTAGATTTTGGCGTTCTTGTCTAACATTATAGTTCTGATTTTTATATATTATTTTTCAAGTGATCTCAGATATAGCTTCTTCACAAACTTCATATCGTGTGCTGCCATGATTTTCACCAATTCTTCAAAACTGGTTTGTCTCGGGTTCCAGCCTAAAAGAGTTTTGGCCTTTGTCGGATTACCTAACAGCTGTTCCACTTCGGCAGGGCGGAAATATTTAGGATCTATTTCTACAAGCGTTTTTCCTGTTTGCACATCGATACCTTTTTCTTCTACGCCTTCACCTTCCCAGCGCAGTTCGATGCCTACTTCCTTGAAGGCAAGGGTGGCAAACTCGCGGACGGTATGCATTTCGCCTGTGGCTATCACGAAGTCTTCCGGTGTATCGTGCTGAAGAATCAGCCACATACATTCTACATAATCTTTCGCATATCCCCAGTCGCGACGTGCATCCAGATTACCCAGATACAGTTTGTCCTGGAAACCTTGGGCTATGCGGGCGGCGGCCAGCGTAATCTTACGGGTTACGAATGTTTCTCCTCTACGTTCGCTTTCGTGATTGAAAAGGATACCGTTTACGGCAAACATACCATAACTTTCGCGGTAGTTCTTTGTAATCCAGAAGCCGTATTGTTTGGCTACTCCGTATGGGCTGCGGGGATAGAAAGGAGTTGTTTCCGATTGGGGGACTTCCTGTACTTTACCGTAAAGTTCCGAAGTGGAGGCTTGGTAAATCTTTGTCTTTTTCTCCATGCCGAGGATGCGGACAGCTTCCAGCATACGCAGCGTGCCGATGGCATCTGCCTCTGCGGTGTATTCCGGTACGTCGAAAGATACTTTTACATGGCTTTGTGCAGCGAGGTTATATATTTCGTCCGGCTGTACCTGTTGGATGATGCGGATCAGCGAGCTGCTGTCCGTCATGTCACCGTAATGCAGGTTAATGGTGCGCTTTTGCTTCATGTCGCGTACCCATTCGTCGAAGTACAGATGTTCGATGCGCCCTGTATTGAATGAAGAAGAACGGCGGAGAATACCGTGTACTTCATATCCTTTCTGTAATAAGAATTCGGCGAGAAACGAACCGTCCTGACCTGTTATTCCGGAGATTAAAGCTGTTTTCATATTGTAGGCTTCTTTATTGATTATTTTTTGCGGGAGCAAAATTCGTTATTTTTTACGAGAATACAAAACTTATTGGCTTGTCACTTATATATCTTATCTACTATCAGTGCAATAGCCCCATCTCCCGTTACATTGCAGGCAGTACCGAAGCTATCCATTGCAATGTAGAGTGCGATCATCAGTGCCTGTGCCGATTCATCGAAACCGAGCATGGATTGCAGGATACCCAGGGATGCCATGATGGCACCACCGGGAACTCCCGGAGCGGCTACCATCGTGATTCCCAGCATGAAAATGAAACCGGCAAACAAGGGGAAATCAAAAGGCATGCCTTGCATCATCATCAGAGCAAGAGCGCATGCTACGATTTTCAGCGTGCTGCCGGATAAATGTATCGTGGCGCAAAGAGGGATAACAAACCCTGCAATATCAGAGGATACGCCGTTCTTCTTTGTCTGTTCCAGGGTAACAGGGATAGTGGCGGCAGAAGACTGTGTACCTAAAGCCGTGAAATAGGCGGGCAGCATCTTTCCTAACAATTTAAAAGGATTCCGGCGGACAAACAGCGCAGCGATACAATATTGAAATACCAGCAGGAAGATGTGCAGCAGGAAGATTACGCCGATAATCTTTATAAATACCATTAAGATAGAGAATACCTGTCCCGAATGTGTCATATTAAGGAATATGCCGAATATATAAATAGGAAGCAACGGCAGGATCACTGCACTGATCATACGGACAATGATATCCTGAAAATCACGTGCTGCATTCTTCAGTGTATCGTTTTTCAGTTGGGCAAGTCCCAGCCCTAAAGTGAAAGCCAGTACCAGTGCCGTCATCACATTCATGAGCGGTGGAATGGCGACTGAGAAAAACGGCAATATCCCTTGCGCTTCGCTGACCTCTTCCAGCGGGGCACCGGACTCTATCAGGTGAGGAAATATAGTTACTCCTGTAAAGTAAGAGAGGAAACCGGAAAACAGGGTTGCCCCGTAAGCTATCAGTGCGGTAATCAACAGCAGTTTCCCGGCACCTTTACCGATGTCGGCAATAGCTACGGTAACCAGTCCCACAATAATCAGCGGTATGGAGAAATTCAGAAATTCGCTGAAGATACCGTTGAATGTAACGAACAGACGTACCAATTCTCCGGGAAGAAAATTACCAAAAAGAATACCGAATGCGATGGCTATAAGGATACGCGGCAGTAAGCCGATATGTAGTTTTTTCATAAAACTGAATTTAAGTTTCTCCATTGAAATAGAGTTATGTTTGCAAAAGTACGATTTTTATTCGAAATTCATACGAACAAATGCCCTTGACATATTGTTTCCATTTCAATGAAACAATAACAAAAAAATGCAAGTTATGACAGAAAAAGGACAAAAGACAGACATCGGCTTAATCGGACTTGCCGTGATGGGGGAGAATTTAGCTTTGAATATGGCGGACAAGGGATGGCATGTGTCCGTGTTTAACCGTACTGTTCCGGGAGTGGAAGAAGGTGTGGTAGAACGCTTTATCAACGGTCGTGCCAAAGGGAAAAGTATTGAAGGATATACTGAAATTCCTGACTTTGTAGAATCCATTTCCACCCCGCGCAAAATCATGATGATGGTGCGTGCCGGCAGTGCCGTAGATGAACTGATGGAACAACTCTTTCCGCATCTTTCTCCGGGAGATATCTTGATAGATGGAGGCAACTCAAACTATGAAGATACCAACCGCCGTGTGGCATTGGCCGAATCGAAAGGTTTCCGCTTTGTCGGTGCCGGTGTTTCGGGCGGTGAAGAAGGAGCGTTGAATGGTGCTTCTATTATGCCGGGCGGTTCCGTTACTGCCTGGGATGAAGTAAAACCCATCCTGCAAAGTATTGCTGCACGTGCTGCCGATGGTACTCCTTGCTGTGACTGGATTGGTCCGGCCGGCTCGGGACATTTCGTTAAAATGATACATAATGGCATCGAATACGGTGATATGCAGTTGATTGCCGAAGCCTACTGGGTGATGAAGAATCTTCTGCAACTGAATAATGAAGACATGGCTTCCGTTTTTGCCCACTGGAATGAGGGTAAGTTGCGTAGCTATCTGATAGAAATTACAGCCAATATTCTTCGGCATAAGGATAAGGCGGGCGGTTACCTGATTGACAAGATACTGGACACTGCCGGACAAAAAGGCACCGGTAAATGGTCCGTTATCAATGCAATGGAATTGGGTATGCCTCTGGGACTGATTGCAACGGCTGTTTTTGAGCGTAGTCTTTCAGCGCAGAAAAATCTGCGTGAGGCAGCTTCCAAACAATTCATTTGCCAGCGCTCACAAGTGGTCTATAATAAGCCGGAACTGGTGAAAGATATTTATTCCGCTTTGTATGCTTCTAAACTGGTATCCTATGCACAAGGTTTTGCCGTGTTGCAAAAGGCGTCCGAATCTTTCGGCTGGGATCTCGATCTGGCATCCATTGCCCGTATGTGGCGCGGAGGCTGCATCATCCGCAGTATATTCCTGAATGATATAGCGGCTGCTTTTGAGGCACAGCAGAAGCCGAAACATTTGCTGCTCGCTCCTTATTTCCGGGAAGAAATCAAAGAGTTGCTCTCCGGTTGGAAGCACCTTGTAGCCCATGCGATGAAAGAGGAACTGCCTGTTCCGGCTTTCTCTTCCGCATTGAACTATTTCTATTCGCTGGTATCTGCGAAGCTCCCTGCTAATATGATTCAGGCTCAGCGTGACTATTTCGGCGCACATACCTTTGAGCGTACCGATGAACTTCGCGGACAGTTCTTCCATGAAAACTGGACCGGACATGGCGGAGATACAAAATCAGGTACTTATAATGTATAAAATGAAGCCCTGGTAATAAAATTATGAAGCAAGAGCTAATGAATTTATTGCAAGGGCTAATTTGCAGAAGCTAATCAAAAAAACAAGATTCTATGAGTAAATTTGTAATGATCATATTCGGCGCTTCGGGCGACTTGACGAAACGCAAACTGATGCCGGCACTCTACTCGCTCTACAAGGATAATCGTTTGCCCGAAGGATTTGCCATTCTCGGTATCGGCCGTACCGACTATGCGGATGAAACTTATCGCGATTATATCCTGAACGAGCTGGAACATTTTGTCACACCGGCCGAAGTGGGAATGAAAGAGTTCTGCACTCATTTGCACTACCTTAGTATGGACCCTGCCATAGAAGAAGGTTACGGAACTCTGGACAGCCGTTTGCAGGAAATCACCGGTGAAAAGGAACCGGACAATTTACTGTTCTATCTCGCTACGCCGCCCTCACTTTATGGCGTCATCCCTCTACATCTGAAAACAGCCGGATTGAATCGTAAACATACCCGCATCATCGTCGAAAAGCCTTTCGGCTACGACCTGAAGTCGGCACAAGAATTAAACCATATCTATGCTTCCGTTTTCGAAGAGTCTCAGATCTATCGCATTGACCACTTCCTTGGTAAAGAGACGGCACAAAATATCCTTGCTTTCCGTTTTGCCAATGGCATTTTTGAACCGTTGTGGAATCGTAATTACATCGATTATGTAGAGGTTACCGCTGTCGAGAATCTCGGTATCGAACAGCGTGGCGGCTTCTATGACGGTACAGGCGCTTTGCGCGACATGGTACAGAACCACCTTATCCAACTGGTGGCCCTCACTGCCATGGAGCCTCCCGCTGTCTTCACCGCCGATAATTTCCGTAACGAAGTGGTAAAAGTCTACGAGTCACTGAAACCTCTGACGGATGAAGATTTGAATGAACATATAGTCCGCGGACAATATACCGCTTCCGGTTCTAAAAAGGGCTACCGTGAAGAGAAGAACGTCCCCGCCGATTCGCGCACTGAAACTTACATCGCCATGAAGATCGGTATTGATAACTGGCGTTGGAGCGGCGTACCTTTCTACATCCGCACAGGAAAGCAGATGCCTACCAAGGTGACGGAAATCGTAGTGCACTTCCGTGAAACGCCCCATCAGATGTTTCATTGCCATGGCGGACACTGTCCGCGGGCTAACAAACTAATCCTCCGCCTGCAACCCAACGAGGGTATTGTGCTGAAATTCGGCATGAAAGTTCCCGGACCGGGATTCGATGTGAAGCAGGTAATGATGGACTTCAGTTACGACCAACTGGGCGGACGCGCCACGGGCGATGCTTATGCCCGCCTGATTGAAGATTGCATTCAGGGCGACCCGACACTCTTTACCCGCAGTGATGCTGTCGAAGCCTCCTGGCGTTTCTTTGATCCTGTGCTGCGCTATTGGAATGAATATCCTGACGCGCCTCTCTACGGTTATCCTGTCGGAACCTGGGGGCCGCTGGAAAGTGAAGCTATGATGCACGAACATGGTGCCGACTGGACCAATCCGTGTAAAAACCTTACGAACACTGATCAATATTGTGAGTTATGAAAACTTATATCTATAGTACAGCTGTCGAAACGGCGCGCTCTCTCATCAAGCACCTTATTAGTTTGATGGAGGAAGAGCCGCAGAAGATTTTTCACATAGCATTCAGTGGAGGCAGCACGCCCTCGCTCATGTTCGATTTGTGGGCGGAAGAATTCAAGGATGCCACTCCGTGGAGCCGTATGCGTATTTATTGGGTGGACGAACGGTGTGTACCTGCCGAAGATTCGGAGAGTAACTATGGCAATATGCGCCGGCTGTTGCTGGATGAAGTGGGAATACCTGAGGAGTATATTTTTCCTATTGACGGCAGCAACGATCCCGATGATGAGGCGAATAGCTATTCTCGCATAGTGCGTTGCAATGCGCCACTCTGGCATGGCTTCCCGGCTCTTGATATTGTTCTGCTGGGGGCGGGAGAAGACGGGCATACCTCGTCCATTTTCCCCGGTCAGGAGTATTTGCTTTCTTCTTTCCATCCTTACGAGGTAAGTGTTAATCCTTACAATGGGCAGAAGCGCATAGCCATGACCGGCTGTTTGCTTTTTAATGCCAAGCAGCTGATTTTCTTTGTGACAGGCAGAAACAAGTCCAACGTTGTGCGCGATATTCTGGATTCGGGTGATACCGGTCCGGCTGCCTATGTGGCGCACCATGCCTGGAATGTGGAAGTGTTTATGGATGAGCTGGCGAAACCCCAACCCATCCATGAGAGTGATTTATAAAAAAAGAGAGTGATTTATCATCAATTGGACGTTCCGCTTTCCAGAATGCTGACGATGGAGAACAGCGTGAAACAGATGCCGCCTAATCCTGCCAATACGCGTGCGGGAACAAAGTAGACATCATTCAGTGTTGTCATTTCAAACAGAAAAGCAGAGAGGAAAAGACAAGTAAGCGCGGTGAGCACCGGAATGAGCGGAATTCGGTTCGCCAGCTTAAAGACGTTTCGCCAAATAACAGCCAGCAGAATTACTTTGCTGGATATGCTGTAACAAACTAAACCCAGACCTATCATAATGTATCCGGTGGAAGACTTGCCCGGGTCGGCATTCGTCAGCACCCAAAGTCCCCACAGGATACTCAGTGTACCCATCACCAATACGAGGGCGGGCCACCATTTCCGTTCGGCACCACTATAAGAGTTACGTATCTGCCGGACAATGGTAGCAACCAGTGCAACCAGGCTCGTACAGATACATGCCAGTCCGGCCATAACGTGTCCGGCCACATAGTAAGCGGTGTGGATATCACTTTGTCCCAATAACCAGAATGCCCAAACCCATGTAATGACGGCGAACACAACAGCCAGAATGATGAGTATGTCCGCCTGTGCCGAAGAGAATGACTTGGCAGGTACGGCATGGTCAGTCTTCTTGGAATTTTGCGTGATGAAGGTGAAGCGGGTGGAAGAGGTGGCGGTAGTGGCTACACATGCAGTGATGAAAGCTACTCCGCAGATGACATGTCCCGCAACGAAATGGGCCACCGTACTGCCGTCATTAATGTATGTCATTCCACTGATGAAACACACCACGGCAGCCAGATAGCCGATGATGGGCAGGGCATATTTTGCCGCCGTACTATACGTGTGGATAATTTGCCGGATGATGGTACCTGCCGTAGCGAACAGCGCAATACATATCATTCCTAAAGAGAAGACCACGGGCCCCGCAACGAATCGGTTCGTGTCCGTCCCCATGTCGAGCACAAAGGCTCCGTAGCCGAAACAAAAAAGGGCCATCAGCAATGGGATAGCCCTGAAAAGGATACTAATACCGTAATTCATAATTGTTATCGTTTTTAAGTTTCCCCTTCCAACAGTATTCCTTACGGTTTGTTTTCGGTTTTAATATTTGTTCACCACAGATTTATTTCTCAAAGATGGCATTCCTGTATTCGTTGGGCGTCATGTCATAGCGTTCGCGGAAGAGGCGGTGGAAGGTGGACGCATTGGGCAATCCACATTCTTCGGCGATGTGACTGATGATATATTCGGGGTGCTCGCGAATGAGTTCGACTGCATGTTCCAGGCGCAGGTTGTTGATATAGGCGGTAGAGCTTACTCCGGTACACTGCATCAGGATGACGTTGAGGCGAGTTCGGTTTGTGCCCGATAGCATGCACAAGTCGTGGCGTGAGAATTTAGGATCCAGATAGGGAGACTGTTTGCTGAGTATGCCTTCCATTAGATCAAATATCCGGCGGTTTTCTATCTGTTCCAGTGTGTTGTATTCTCGCTTCGGTTCATTATCTTTTTCTTCATCATCTTCCGTTCCATGGTCTTGCAGGTCCGGCATGCTGTCTTCTTGTCTGCATTCGGCAGCGGTTTTCATTTGTTCTATCTTCTGTTGCAGGGCGTTGATGGTGTCGCGGCTTTCGCTCAATCGCTTTTTGCTGTTCATTTCTTCGTTGATGCTGCGTGCCATTGCCCGGTTTTTGCGGCGTATGTTGAGGGTGTATCGGACAATGAGCGCCAGGCCGGCGCATAGCAACAGCATGATGCAGATGGCTGAGATGAGGAGGATATTTCGTTCGCGCAGTTCGTTGGCCTGTTGTTGCAGCAGGGCTTCCTTTTCGGTGGTGTCGTATATGGCGGCGAGCTCCAAGGCGGTGTTGCGTTCTTCGCGTTTTTTGATGCTGTCGCACAGTATGGACAGTTGTTTATAGTAGTGGGTTGAACGGCGGTAGTCGCCTTTACTTGCGTAGGCTTCGCCTAATGTGCGCTTAATGGTGACCATGTGATAGTTCACGCTGTCTCTCTGACTGATCAGGAATTGCTCGCGGGTGGCATTCATACGGATGATTTCGTCGTACATACGGCGATCAAAGAGGTAGGGCATGATGAGGTAGTTGTCGCGGCTGTGTACGTGACTTACGGTGAGGAATTTTTTGTAGAATTCTTCTGCTTCTTTGTGGCGTCCCAAGCGTTGCAGAACTACGGCGCGATGGGCGTAGAGGGCTTTGAGTTCTTTCTGCTCGAGCCCTTGCATCTGGGGTTCGCCGCCCTGTTCGCGGGTGACTACGGACTGGAGGGCGTCGAGTGTGCTGAGGGCTTCTTCGTACAGTTTGTCCCTTTGCTGCATCACGAGTAGGGTGTTGTAGTTGTAGCGCAGGTTGTCGTACTTGTATTCGTAATCGGTGTGGAGCATCAGGTCGACGGCTTGGTGCATGTACTCGTAGCCTTGGGACTTGTTGCCCTGGTAGTAGATCATCTTTCCCAGATTGAAGAGGGCGATGGAGTGCATGGGTTGGTTTCCGGTGGCTTTTGCTTTGTCCAGCAGGAGATTGACACATTCGGCTTTCCCGACTTCGTTGTGCAGGCAGTCGTAGGTGGAGATAAGGCGGTGGAGCTGATCCATATATTCATCGTCGTTCCGGCGTATGGAGTCGCTTTCGAGGGCACGGCGATAGTTTTTTAGGGCGTGGCGGTAGTGACCGTTGTTGAAGTAGAGGTCGCCTTCAGTGATGTCTAAGCGATGGGTGGGGAGGAGTTTGCGGATACGCAACTCGTCCATGATACGGCAGGCCAGGGGAAAGTTGGAGAAAGTATAACGATAGACATTGTCATCGGTGAGGAGGCTGTCGGGCAGGGCGACGTCAGCGGCAATGGTGTCGTTAAGGGCGTTAAAGTTGCTTTCGGACGCGTGCAGAGTGGTGCGGGCCAGACAAATAAGGAGGCAGGACAGCAGGCAACTGCCGAGTAAACGGTAGTCAAGAAAGCGACAGTGGAATTGTTCTTGTCGTTTCATTAAAAGTTTTGATTAAAGTTGATGTTGTCGTCTTGCGGAGACAAAGATACGTTTTGTGTGGGAGAAAAGCAAGGGAAGAGGAACTTTTTAGAGTCCCGTTCCTCCCTCGTTCCATCCGGGTGTCCAAGGTATGATGGTGCCGCTCACTTGGTCTATACCGAAGTTGAGGGTGGCTGCTAGGCGCAGGGTAGTGGCTGTGGCGGGCGGGTTGAAGCCGGAGAAGAGGGAGGTGACGTCTTGCTCGTAGCTCAGGGTGGCACCGTCCGCGAGGGTGGCGGTAATGAGGATGCGTTGGCCGGTGGCTGAGGAGTCCGTGCCCAGGAGGCGGAAGGTACCGGTGGCTTCGGGGTCGGTGGGGAGGGAGGCGTCCAGTTGCAGGTTGGTGAGGAGGGGGCGTTCGCGTTGGCACGTAGACTGGGGGCCGGGGAGTTTGTTTGGGTTGGGGCTTCGGCGGTGGTTTGGGTTGTGACGGTCGTGTAACGTTGTTCCAGCCGTGCGGTGCGGCTGACGCCTTCGAGGCGGGCGGTGATGGCGGTAATGGATGATGCGTCGGCTCCCTGCAGGCGGACGTCGAGGCGGACGAGACGAGTGCGGGGTGCGGGGGTGAGGACGGTTTGAATGGTGCGTCCCGAGGTGACGGTGACGGGCGTGGCGTCAGTCAGCACATCGGGGGCTTGGGGAAGCCGGCCGTCTGGGGCGAGGAGGGGGAGGCTGATGGTGGTGCCGTTGAGGGTGAAGGCGTCGGTGCCGAAATATTCGGTGTTTCTGCCATCGGTGGGTAGGGCGCAGAGGAGATTGTAGGTGCCGGCTTCTACATCGACAGGTTGGTCGTGGAGGACGGTGGCAACGATGCGATCCTTACGGGCGGGGTCGGTGAGGATGGCGGGTAACCGAGGGTTGGCGACGCCGGGGGCGCTGAGCAAAATTCGGCCGGGGTTTTCGATGGGTTCGCCGTCTGGGTCGAGGAGGAGTTCGAGGTAGTGGTGTTTACTGCACGAGGTAAACAGGAGCGCCGACAGGAGAGCTATTGTAAGTGCGGACAGGATTGCCGACGGTAGTTCGGATTGGGTGGTGAGCGGGTGGGTGGCGTATTGTTTTGTTTTCATATTATTTTTCTTGCTGTTTTCGAGTTATTGTTTTCTTTTTGTTCTCCGGCTGTTGCTTGGGGTTTTCCGGTTATGGCTGTTGTATTCTTCCGCTGCTGAGAGGGGCTCGGTGGGCGGAATGGGGATGTTTTCAGAATCGGTAGACGAGTGCGACGTCGAGTGCCGTCAGTGTGAAGCGGTCGTGGGTGCGGGTACCGAGTAGCCGGCTTTGGGCGGCGGGGGCGTACCAGGTGTATCGGTCGTAGTCTTGGTGCTGATATCCCAGGGCAAGTGCGGCGTCAATGGCCCAGCGGCCGCAGGGGTCAAGTGCGAAGGAGTATCCAAGGAGGATTCCGGCTGATATGAGGTCGCCCTCGCGTCCCGGGGTGCCGGCGGTGAGTAGCTGCTCGTTGAAGTGGGTATAGCGCAGGTCGATGCCGAGGTAGGCGCCGCGGGAGGAAGAGATGTAGATGTCAAGATTTGGGTGGGAGGCGGGGTCTCTGTTGGTGAAGAGGCGGAAGTAGCGACGCAGTTGCAGTCCGGCGGTGCTGAGGCGGGCGGCGTGGGTGCGGTGGCTGAGCGACCAATTTCCGTATGAGCCGTCGAGGCCTACCTGCCAGCGGCGGCCGAGGGTGAGGTCCATGCCGAGCGAGGGGCTGCCAAAGGCCCATAGCAGGAGGTTGCTGCGCAGGGAGAGGCGGGGAGAGGGCGAGGGGGTGCTGTTTGTTTCGCTACTGCTGATTGCTGTACTGTTGCTTTGTGCTACGGCACAGTTGTTGCCTGCTGCCAGAATGATGGCGGTGGTAGCGGCGATGATGAGTTGTTGGATATTCTGCTTCATATTGTTTTCATTTTCTAATGATTATAATTGGTTTCATCCGGGATTTTTAATCCGGTCAGTTTCCCGGATGCTGCTGTGCTGTAGCGATGCTACTGCTCCCCTTGATAGCTCCATTGGATGATGGGCGGGGCGAGGATAACCTTCTTTGTGGCATCCGTGCTGCCTACGGTGTTTCCGGCTGCTGCGTCGAGCGTAGCACCCCAGATGCCGGCGGCGGTCCAGTTGCGCTTCTGCGCATAGATGTTACCGGTGGTGTTTACCATCACCGTGGAGACATTTGTGAGGGTGGTGTTGCCTGCGGTGGTGACTGTACCGTTTTCTATGATGGGGGCGGTGATATTAAAAGTGCAGTCATTCCTTATTTCATTGTCCAGTGCAAAAAGAGGCTTAGTGGTGGTGGTGACGCCTTCGGCTGTATCTTTATCGGCACCGGTGACGAGCAGTTGCTGATAGCCTGTACCCCAATAGAAGCCGAATCCGGTGGGCTCACCGTTCGTGTCGGTGTTTCCTGTGCTGCTGCTTTCCTTGAAGGGGGAGACGAGGCCGGAGAGGGTGGGGGAGAGATCATTGTTACTTTTTTTGTTTTCTGTGATTAGCCCGATGGTAGTGGCATCACCGGAGTTATCGTTCTTCGTAGCGTTTACAGCGTAGGCAGAGGCGATGATGCTGCCGTAGTTGCTGCCGACAAGGGAAGCGGAAGTGTTACTACCGAACGTGTTGCCGGAGGTGTAGCAACCGAACAGGATGGCGTTAGAATAGCATCCTACCAGACCGCCATGGTAGCCGGTGCAGCCGCTGAGGTCGCAGTTGCGTACGTAGCATGCGGTGATGACGGAGCTATTGTAACCTATCAGGCCACCACTGTAGCTGGTGCCGGATACTTTGCAGTCGGTGGCGTGACAGCGGGTCAGAGTAATATCAGTCTGAGAGGTTTCACCTATCAGGCCACCGGTCTCATTGCCGCTCACTGCGCAGCCGGTGGCGCTACAGAGAGAAACGGTGGTGCCATTAGCGCAGCCTCCGATAAGGCTACCGGTCTTATTATTGTTGTTCATATTCTTCACCCGTGCGTCCTTCATGTGGAGGTTGTAGATGACGGCTCCGGAGGTATAGCCGAAGAATCCAGCGTTTTTCAGTGTTGATGTGTTGATAGTCATGCCGGTGATGGTATGACCATTGCCGTTGAAATGGCCTTTGAAGGAGGTGCTGGTACCCTCGTTGCCGATGGGTGTCCAGAGTTCGGTATTGCCTTCGTCTGGTATGTCATTGAAATCTTTATCGGGCAGTGTGCCGCCAGTGCCGGTGGCGGGATCGTATCCCGGAGTGAGGTTGATGTCGGTCATGAGGATGTAGTTGGCAGAAAGGGAGTATTCATAATTTTTACCGTCGGAGTTGGTATAATTATAGTCCCCGTCTGTATTTTTCACACCTATCTTGCGCAGTTCTTCCTCGTTGTAGATGGGGATGTATCCTTGCGGCACGGTGAGTAAGTTTCCCTGGTCGTCCCACTTCATATCCTCGTCGTTGCCGTCGAGGTCTCCGTTGGCAGGGATGGCGGTGCAGGCACCGGGCAGCAGACTGAGGCGGTAGGTGTATTGGCGGGCTATGTAGAGCCTGCGTCCGCGTGCGGAGGGATCGGCTGCGTTGGGGTCGGTGTCGCCTGCGGGGATGGTGACAGTGACTTGAGTGCCTCCCGTGACGGTGTTCAGACCGGTGTCGGGATCACGATTGACGGTGCCGCCCAGGGTGACGGTGAGTGAGTGGAGGTAGAAACTGCTCTGATAGCTTGCGTTGAGATTGAGGCGGGAGATGGCTTGCCATTGGCACGCGCCGTTGCCGGCTTCGGTTGCATCGGCAATGGGGGTGAGGGGCAGGGTGTGATTTAGGGCGTCTTCCGAATAAATGGTTGCCCGGATGGCATTGACAGGGGCGCCCAGCTGATTAGTGATGCCGGAGATATTGATGATGGCGTTGCGGTGCTGGAAGCTTGCGGTGAGAGTACCGTCGGAGGCGAGGTTGAGGGCTCCCGGTGAGGGCTTGAGGGGATCGTTGGCGAGGGTTTGATTACCGGACTGGCTGCTGTATAGGGCTGTCAGTGCATCGACATAGGGTGGGGTGTCGGGGGCGGTGGTGAACAGGGAGCCGCGTTCGGCTTGAATATAGGCCTTCAGGGCCGCTTCGGGGGCGGACTGGGAACTGCTTGCGATGTAGGGGGCAGTCTGCCCGTTGTAGAAGGCGAGGAGCTCGAAGTTGCCGTTTTGAGGAGTGGACATGGCGGGGCTGATGATCCACCGGGCGGTGGGGGTGGCGCTACCGTCCTGCTGTTGCAGGGTGGCGGTGGAGTAGGCGATGGCATTGTTGTTGTCGGCATTTGTGAGTACGATGTGAATCACGTCATCGGAGATGAAACGGGTCTTCACGAGGCCGGTGTAGCCCTTGTCATCGGTTCCGTCGGAGCGGGTGCGGGCGGCGGTGGGGATGGTGGTAATCCCGTCTGTTGGCGTCAGGATTTCTGCCTGGAAGTGTGTGAGGGCGATGCCGCTGTCGTTGTCACCGTCGAGGTCGTCGAGGGAGTCGGGGTGGCAGGCGCTGAGGCTTAAGGCAAGGCTCAGGACAAGGCTCAGGCTCCGGTTGAGGATGAGGTTGAGGATGTGGGCGTGGCGCCGTTGGGTGAAAGGGGTATTCTGTTTCATTGTGATGCAATTAATTCTGGGGTTATCGATTTTTTCTTTTTTCACCACGGAGTTTAACAGAGTTCTTCGTCTTTTCTCTTTTTTCTCCCTCTGTACCCCTCTGTGGTGAATGCTGATTATTGTGCTCCGTTCGCGGTGGTGACGCTTTCGGCCTGTTCCTTTTACTCGGTTTTTATCATGTTCGCTATAAGGAGCTGAACCGAGTTGTCTTCATCTCTGCTGTCATTTGAAGGTGATGCTGCGGAAGGTGAAGGTGTAGGAGTCGGTCTCATCGGAGCTGTTTATCTTGGTCGGTATCTTGAGGTTGACCAGTGGACCGTTCTGCGAGGTACCGTCGGTGTCGTAGCAATACTGCTTCAGGGCGGAGTTCAGCAGGAGGTCACAGTTCTTGAAGGTCTCGGGGTCAGTGGAGTTGTCGAAGGCGGGGAAGAACATGGAACCGTAATCAGTTCCCAGCTTCTCTATCTTCGTGACGCTGGAGATGTCGAGGCTCTGAAGGGCGATGCAGCCGTAGAAGGCTCCGCTCCCGATGCTTGTCGCCTGCGGCATGCTTGCTGTGGTGAGGGTTTTGCAGTCGGAGAAAGCTCTGTTCCCGATGCTTGTCGCCTGTAGTATGTTTACTGTGGTGAGGGCTTTGCAGTTGTTGAAGGCATCGTTCCCGATACTTGTCGCCTGCGGCATGCTTGCTGTGGTAAGGGCGTTGCAGCCGGAGAAGCCATAGTTCCCTATGCTTGTCACCTTCGGCATGCTTACTTTGGTGAGAGCGTAGCAGGCGGAGAAGGCGCCACTCCCGATACTTGTTGCCATTGGCATGTTTACTGTGGTAAGGGCGGCGCAGTTGAAGAAGGTATAGTCCCCGATGCTTGTCGCCTTCGGCATGCTTACTGTGGTGAGGGCGTAGCAGGCGGAGAAGCCGCTGCTCCCGATGCTTGTCACTTGCGGCATGTTTATTGTGGTGAGAGCTTTGCAATTGGAAAAAGCTAGATCTCCGATGCTTGTCGCCTTCGGCATACTTGCTGTGATGAGGGCGTCGCAGCCATTGAAGACGCTGTGCCCGATGCTTGTCGCTTGCGGCATACTCGCTATGGTGAGGGCTTTGCAGCCGAAAAAGGCGTTGTTCCCGATGCTGTTTGCCATTGGCATGTTTACTGTGGCGAGGGTAGAGCAACCACTGAAGGCGTATCCCCCGATGCTGTTTGCTATTGGCATGTTTGCTGTGGTGAGGATTTTGCAGTTTTGAAAGGCGCTTTCTCCGAGGGTTTCTGTCAATAGCATGCTTGCTGTCTTGAGGGCATCGCAGTTATTGAAAGCGTATCTCCCGATGCTTGTTATTTGTGGCATGCTTACTGTGGTGAGAGCTTTGCAGCCGGCGAAAGCAAAGTTTTCGATGCTTGTCGCCTTCGGCATACTTGCTGTGGTGAGGGCTTCGCAGTAGTAGAAGGCTTTCTCGCCGATGCTTGTTGCCGCAGATAATTCCACGCTACGTAGCTGGTGGTATTTCTCAAGAGCACCGGTGCCGGTGTTTTGCTTCGGCAGTGTGGTCACGTCCTGTAGTGTCAGGTCGATGTAGCCGTTGACGCCGTTGTAGTTGCTGTTGCTCGGGGTGTAAATCACGTTCAACGCTGTGCGCACGTTTGTCAGCACAGTGGCGTCTTTCGTGGTGCCACTGAAGTTATCCGTTCCGCCTCTTGTCACCGTCCAACGGGGATTGACGTTGGTCAGCTTTCCTGTTCCATGGATGGCGTCGTCCAGCAGACCGTCGGCTGTCACCATTCCCTGCAAGTCCATTTCGTTACCGCCGGAGGTGAGGGAGTAGTTGAGTGTGAACTTGTCCTGTGCTTTGGTTAGCTTGGCTTGGGCAACGAGGTTGTTGTCCAGTGGCAGGCTGTAGTATATATAGAAAGGTGTCTCTCCCACTATGGCTTCCAGATCTTTCACGTTGTCCGTGGCTCCGGTGGGCTTCTGCTTCAGTAGGGGCAGGTGGAAGAGAGCGGTGCCGTCCGTGGCGGTGGCGGGCCGGGAGGAATAGTCGGCGATGACGTCGATTTCTATGTCATATTGGTTGGTCTGATTGTTATATCCCTTTCCCCATCCGGTGGTTCGTAGCGTTAGGTAAGTTCCCTGAGGGATACCAGTGACTTCTACGAGTGCCGTCTGTCGCTTCCATTGGGGGGCGGGGAGGTGGACGATGTAGTTTTTCTGCGCGAGATCGTCGGCTGTCAGTTTCAGGTCGAAGGGGATAGTGCCGGTGGTGGCGCTGATTTCCTCGGAAGTGCCGGTCAACGGATTGGGGATACCTCGGTAGCTGTACTGGGCGCGTATGGAGCGTGTGCCGGTGGGGACGATGACGAGCGAGGGCGTGGCGGTCCACTGTGAGGGGGTGGTAGGAGTGGCTCCGGTGGCTTCAGCGGTGCAGGTCAGGGTCTGTTGTGAGGTACTTCCAGAGGTGTCGCCGGTGGAGAGCTGGGCCAGGATGAGGCGTGCTTCGATGGCGGCGGTTCGGGCCTCGTCGTCGGCTGTGGAGGGAATATCGGATTGAGCTTCCTGGGCGGAGATGCTGTAGTAGGTGAGGTTGACGGTGACTTGGTCGCCTGCCTGCCAGCATCCGGTGGTGGTGCTGGTGCGGGTGGCGGGGACGGACTCTCCCGACTCGACGTTTTCTCCTGCGTATCCGGGCTTTTGGCCGAGGGAGATGAGGAGTGCGGGGGCATCGGGGGTGCCGCCGTTGGAGGGTGCGGGGGCGTCGGGATGGACGGGTGTTATGAGTTCATCCCGGGTACAGGCGGTAGGCAGTATGAGGGTGAGGCTCAAGGTTGCCAGTGCGAGGGTGAATGTGGTGGGTATGAATTTCTTTTTCATTGCTATGCTGTTTATTGGGTTATGAGTTCAATGGATACGCGGACGATGCGGATAAAGCGAACGTGCTGCTGTCTTCATCTCTGTTGCCGTCATTTGAAGGTGATGCTCCGGAAGGTGATGGTGTAGCTGTAAGGGGAGCCACTACTATCATGGCCCTCTATCTTGAGTTTTACGAGTGGACCGTTCTGCGAGGTGCCATCGGCGGCATAGCAGTATTGTTCCAGGGCGGAATTTAGCACGAGGTCACAGTTGGGGTAGGCGCCGCTGCCAAAGGCACTGAGCAGGTAGTTTTGTTCTGAAGTTCCTAAGTTCCATATTTGGGTAACGCCGGAGATGTCGAGGTTTGTTAAAGCTTGGCAGCCAATAAAGGCGTTTTTCCTGATGGTCTTTGCTGATGGCATACTTGCTGTGGTGAGGGATTCGCATTTGTAGAAGGCGTATTCCTCGATGTCGGTCACCGCAGGCAACTCTATGTTGCGTAACTGCTTGTAGCTTTGGAAAGCGCCATCGTTGTTGTATGTTGGCAGTGTGGTCACATCTGTCAGCATTAGGTCGATGTAGTTGGGGCCGGTGTAGCTGTCGTTATCCGGAGTGTATATCTTGTTCAGCGCCGTGCGCACATTCTTCAATACTGTCACGTCTTTGCTGTCGGTGTTGCTGCTGGAAGTGGCCTCTGTGCCTCCTCCGGTCACCACCCACATTGGATTTGCAATGCAGAATATGTCCGGATTTAGCTCCGTCAGACCACTGGCGATGCCCGGGCTTCCGCCTGCCGTCTCTCCTCCTTCTCCGTTCCCGTCCTCAAATCCGGAGATTGTGATGCCGTTGGGGTCGATGTAGGCCATGTCTCCCTTCACGTGTACGGTGAGCGTCAACATCTTTCCGGGCTGTGGCACGGCGTTGATGGTAGCGCTTGTAGGCCAGGTGACGGAAAGCAGTTCACCTGTGGAGGTGGTAAGTACTGCCACGCATGTGCTGCCCGGAGTGAGCCGGTTGGTGCCCGTGGAGCTTTCACTGGTGTTCGTGCCGGGTGTCAGTTCGCCGAAGATGACGATCTGCTGGCTGACGGCTGTGTATTGGCAGGCGGCCGTGGCGTCGGTGTAGATGATACTGCCGGGATCCGTGCCGGGATTGGCTTGGATGCCGTGCGTCACAGTAGGGGCGTATTGAGTGGTGGGGCTGTCGCCTGTCATAGTCAGGGGGCAGGATGCGTTGTTAACCACGGTTCCTTGTCCGGCGTTGTAGAGTTTCAGCACCAGGCGCAGGGCAGCTGTGGTGTAGGCGGGGTTGATGGTGGCGATGCCTGCCTTTTTGTCTGCGGAGAGAGTGATGCCGGTCCGTTCTTTGTCCGTGGCGGAGGGGATGCTGACGTTGGGATTTGCGGGTACTTCGGCACCGTATTTCATCCGGGTGCGGAAGGGGACGTAGACATTGGTCGTGGCATCGTCAGCAGTGCCGCTTGTACCGCTGATGTCTGCGGGGACGTTCATCAGTACCGGTGCGGCGGTTTCCTCGATGCGTAGGTCGGCTTGTTCAGTGGGGATGACGGGGATGTGGGTGTTGGCGGAGGTGCCCGTGGACGTCTTCAGCTTGAAGTATTGCGAGCTGGTGCCGCTGCCGGAGGTGTTGTCGTTGCGGTCTGCTATTTCGTAGTCGGCGGAGGCGGTCAGGGTGGTGGTACCGTCGGGTGCCTGGTCGTAGCGCCTCAGGGTGAAGCTGCTGCCGCTGACATCGAACTTGATGCTGCCAGTGGTGGCGTTGGCCCGGGTTACCGTGCCCGTTGCGGGCAGGCTGACGGTTGCGGCCAGTGGCACCGATGTGGCGTCGGGGTTACTGTTGTCGTCGCCGTCCAGTTCGCTGGGGGTGCAGGCTGACATCAGTCCGAGGGCGAACAGGATGAGGGTGGCAAGGTATGTTGTTTTCTTTTTCATAATCGTTCTATTGTTTTTGGACTTTCGTTACTGTCTTGGGTTGCTTGGTACAGGTCACTGTTCCCACCATAGCTTCAGGTTTCCGGTCACGCTGTCGCCTGCGGGGTTGTCCGTCCCGTTTACGATCTGTGCAAAGAGTAGCAGGTCTTGGGCTGAGGAGAGTTCATAGATAGGTTGGCCGTTAGTACCTTTCTTTTCTGTATCGTCCGGATTCGTGGCAGGTTTCAACTCTATTGTCTCCGTTCCCGTATCTCCTGCGTCTATTTCTTCCCAGGTGTTGAGCGTTGCCGTGGCATCCAGGTTTTGGGAAACATTGAAGGGTGCCATCACTGTGATGCGCGTGCCGGTGGTGATGGTGGGGGGGACGCCGGCATTCTTGGTGATAGAATATTTTATAATCAGCGTCTGCGGTGTGCTTCCGGTGTTGGGGGTGAAGGTGAGGGTACCCAAGGTAGAGCCGTCGGGGACGGTGCCGCTCTGTTTTCCTGTGCTGACGTCGGTAGTGGTCGTAATGCCCGGCACGTCCGTTAAGTACATATAGGCACGGAAGGTGGTGACGGATTGTTGCCGACCGTTTATCGTTTCCGTAGCCTTACCGGTACGCCAGCAGACGATTTGGTTGTTTTTGCTGTTCTCGTTGGGGCCACCGGTCAGTGTCAGCTTCACAGCATCGATATCGTTGGCGTCGGTGCCGT
>OMFO01000351.1_pt1 | contig 27954 bp, 18 predicted proteins | sample 1645611 | NCBI WGS metagenome assembly OMFO01 (sample SAMEA103958147, study PRJEB25191) | human gut metagenome | biome: human-associated habitat [ENVO:00009003]; feature: intestine environment [ENVO:2100002]; material: feces | place: Germany | collected 2013/2015
TCGAATCTCGGCGGCCCCAACGGGGCGATGGCGTACATCATCGACCCCGCCAAGACCGACGGCGGAAGACTGGTCAGCTCCAACTACGAGCGGACCGGAACGGACTACGACGCGCTGGCTGATCCAATGCTCGAAGACAACGAGAACTCACCCAAAGGCATCCAAAAGAACAGCCGTCTGGCGTACCACATCAAGCTGAGCTTCAGTCCCGATGACCCCGTGACGCCCGAGCGGGTGCACGAACTCGGTGTGGAGTTTGCGCACCGCATCACCAGTGATGAATACAAGTTCGTGGTCGCCACACACACCGACCGCCACCACCTGCACGACCACATCATGGTGTGCGCCGCCTCCCGATACGGGAAGCATCTGAAGGCGGAACTACCCAAGGACATCATCGAACAGTGGCGCGTCATCGCCAACGAGATCAGCGAGAGGGAGGGGCTAAGCGTCATCTTCAACCCCGCCACCGAGCGGGTCGCACGCAAAATGCGCGGCGCCGAAACCACGCCGAACGAAGACCCGACGACACAGGCACGCGACCCCAAACATGTCGAAGAGACTTCCGAACCGGGCACGGCGGCGACGGCGCGAACGACGCGACGGGCCGAAAACGAGGAGCCGATGGAGCGTCGCTACGGCATGTCGATGGAGGAGATCTACGCGTCCGCGAAGGGCCTGGGCGTCAAGGACCAGCTCCGCATGCTGATCGACCTGACCCTGGCCGGCGCGGAGAACTTCGAGGACTGGAGGAACATGCTCGACGTGCAGGGCGTGGACGTGACGGTCCGAGGACAGCACTTCACGCTCACCATGAAGGACACCGGCTTCAAGGTCCGAGACACGAAACTCGGCTCGGCGTACGACATGACGAACATCATGGCCGGACTGCAAAGCACGCCCGTCATCCCCATCACGTTCAACCGTCGGCTCGTCGCCAAACAGACCAGGAAGACGGTCACCGTGTGGCTGCCCGGCACCCACCGGAAGAAAAAGATCACGTTCGACGCGAAGCGTCTCGTGGACGACGGCGGATCCACGCTGCGCGCGTTCCTGCCCCTCCACCGCGACCAGATCATCCTCGACCCGTCCAACCGGTACGCCGGCAAGACCACCACCCACGGCCTCTACCAGTGGTTCGGCGAGCCCGCGAGCCGACTCGAACCACTGGCCTCGCCCGAACGGCTGCCCCTGCGCTACGGGGTAAGCCCCGCCCAGCAGCGCTACTACCAGGCACAGGCGCGACGCCTCGACCGGCTCGCCGGCGAGGCGAAGGCGCTGAACGCGGCGATCCGCTGGACCAGGCTCGCGGGCGGCGACAGCGCCAAGGGACTCAAGCTGCTGCGCGGAAAGGTCCGCGAATCGCACGACGAACTCCAGGCCGCCGTCATCGCGTTGCATGACGCGATCCAACAGGGAGACCCCGACCTCGTGGCCGAGACGCGCGGCGAGATGGAACGTCGCGAGGCCCTGTGCGACCGGTACGAGGGCGAGCTGGCCGCCATCGAACGGGAGATCCACACGACCCGCGACCGCGAGCAAACGGAGACCGAGCAGCGCGAACAGCATCAGCACAAGCGTGGACGGTCCATCTGAACCGTCCCAGGAAACACCAACCGACAACAGAAAGGAAACCACAATGCCAATCGAGGAACAGGCTGAGGAGAAGATCCAGAACGCCGTCCAGACCATCATCACCGGAGGCGCGAAGCTCATGCTCAGAATCCCCAAGGGCGTGGCCATGGCGCTGCTCCGTTCCGGCATGAAGCTCACCAAGACCGGCGTGCACGCCGCGGGCGAGGCCGTCAAGAACAAGATCGACAGCGGCGAGATGTCCGAGAAACGATTGCAAAGGAAGAAGGACGGCGACCTGCACGAGCTGCAACTCGACGACTCGACCATGCGCGAGGTACAGCACAGCCTCAAGACCGCCGGCATCGACTACCACCTCGAACGCACCGACCAAGGCCAGTTCATCCTGCACTTCGCCGGCAAGGACGAAGACCATGTCCGCCACGCAGTGCAACGCGCGTTCAAAGGCATGGGCCTGGACGTCACCGACGACGACTTCACCGTCGAGCAGACGGAACAGACCCGAAACGAGCCAGAACCCCCGGCGCGGGAGACCCCGGCCGAACCAGCCATGAAGCCCATGCCGACGCAGCGCATCGCCTGGGACTTCGTGGACCCGGAGGTCATGGAGATGGCCGCGAACAGCCTCGCCGCCCGGCATCCCGAACTCTCATGGGACAAGCTCATGGGCGACACAACATGCGACGAGCAGGCCGGCCGCGACTTCGCGGACCGGATCATCGGCAAGGCCGCCGCCGACCCGAGCCTGCGCGACGAGCTCGACGCCATCCTGCGCGACGACTACGGGCAGGGCGCGCAAACCCAGGAGCAGACACGCAGGCAGACGACCGAGCCGAACCGGGAGAAGCCGGCACCGGAGCCGGAAAGCGAACCGGAACCCGCGCCGGACGAAGCCCGGACACCGGCCACGCGACAGCAGACGCAGGCCAGGGCAGACAATCCCAGGCCGGCCGGCAAGGAGCGGAAACCGAAGCCGATCCGGTCGAAGAAGGCACTGCTCGAACGGTTCAAGACCCGGCTCAACGAGAACCTCGCCGAACAAAAGAACCACATGCCACCCACCCAGAACAGGGACCGCACGCCCCGCAAGGGCCGCTGAAAGGAAACCATAATGAACCAGCAGGAACAGGCGACGAAACACGCCGCGATCTTCCAGGACACCATCAACGGAACCAACGACCCGACCCCATGGCCGGTGACCATGTGGGCCTCGTCCGGCGACACGATATGGACGGCCGGCACTGCAAGGACGGCCGGCGAGGACTCGGTGGGCATGATCTACGATCCCGGCGACACCATCGTGCACCGGAACACAATCGCCGGCGACGTGACCCGCGCCACCGAATCCTTCGCCATCAGACCGGCGGACGGGCAGAGCCCGATGGACGCGATGCTCGCGGGCATCGAACAATGGAACCACCGCCATCCCGACCGGTGGGACACCGTGGCCACGCCGGGCCAGTACCGCATGACGGATCCGACGACGGGCCGGCAGCTCCCTATGGGATGGAGCGCCAGCCTCGCCGCCGCCGCGTCCGCGGCGGGACGGCTCGACCCCGACCTGCTCCAGGCCAGCCTCATGCAGAACGCGGTCGAGCACGAGCCGCGCCCCTGCGTGTTCTTCCTGGAGGATAACGGGTACGACCTCATGGTCTTCTCCTGGCATCGGAACCAGCAGGGACTGTTCGACGCGATGAGCTTCAAGCACCTGCAATACGACGACCTGAGCATGCAGGTCACCACCATCAGCCACAGCGAGGACATGAGCGAGTCCTTCCCCGCCAAGACCATGAGCGACGGCGAACTGCTCACCCAAAGCCGCGTCTACCGGGATGAATACCAGCACTGGCGCGAACAGGACGGCGGAACCGTCGCCCAGGGCATGACCGGCCGCGTCATGCGCAGCGGACTGCTCAAACCGGGACTGGAGCAGAAGCCGCTGCTGAATCTGAACGACGGTCGACGCGCCCCGGACTGGGACGAGTTCACCGACCAGGCCGCCATATCCATCCTCCAGGGCCAACCCATCTCGCCGACGCCCGCGCTCCCCCAGCAGGAGCAGCCGGAGCGGGACACCGACCCCACAGCCGTGACACAGACGCCGGCCCGGACGGCCGCGGCGACGAAGCAGGTCTGGCCGAACGCGTGGGTGGCGAACAGGCTCGCGCACACCTATATATTGCATGCGAAGGACGGACGCGACTGGCCGAAGATGATCGTCGGACTCCCCCGCGGCACCGCCATCGATGGCAAGGACCTGACCGGCTGGGCGACCGACATGTTCATGAGCGCGAAGAACCAGAGGCAGAAGAACGAGGGACGGGCCGTCAACATCAGGTTCAGACCCGGTACCCCGGTCGAGCTGTTCACCGGCCGCGGAGCGGAACGCCGCACCATGCAGGTCGACCCGCAGACGCTCGTCCAGGCGGTCATCGACGCGCAGAAACGCAACCGCGACGCCGAGAAGACGCTCGACACGGCATCGGTGGAGCTCGTCTCGAAGACCGTGGAGGAATCCTGGCCGCAGATCGAACGCATGCAGGGCCGGTTCACGGAATACCAGCGTGCCGGTACGTACAAGCCGTCCGTCGCAATGAAATGGGCGCGCAGACTCGTCGACCGGACCGCCGGAGAGGACGAGGGACGGTGGACCAACCGCCAACGCCGCCAGGCCGCCAGACTGCTCATCCAGGAACTCACCGGCACGCAGGATCCGACGCAGGCCAGAAGCAAAACAACGGATCGTCCGACCGTCGAACAGTACGTGCCGGAAGGCGGCAAAACGCCCGACGCCATAGGCGATGAGACACCCGCGCCGCCACGGAAAACAGAGACGGACATGGCGACGAAACAGCGGCAAGGCCCCATCGTTCCCGCCTCGCAATCCCCGGCCGCCGGTCCGGAACGACGGCACACGGACCTGAAGTCAACGCTCGACCGGTTCCGCACCAGGCTCAAGAAGAACCTCGACGGACTCAACGCAGACCCGCCCACCGCCGGCACCGATCGTAACCGCGGGCAGCGGAAAACCTTATAAGAAAGGAGAGAACCATGGTGAGAAAACGCCTATACGCGAAGCAGACCGCCTCGGTCGAATACGAGCAGATCGACCTGTTCAGCCTTCTCGAGGAGGAGCAGCGACAGGTCGACAGGACGGCGGAACAGGTGCGCGGATACGAGATAACGGTGGGCCACGCCGCGGTGCAACGACTCCGCGCACGCGGCGCGGACGACGAGACGATAGCCGCCGTGGCGGCCGAATACCGGGAGAACCGGCTCCGTGGACTCGGCCGACGGGACGCGCGGATCGCCGCCGAGAACAAGCTCGGCGTCGGTGCCGCCACGCCCGGCGAAACCACGCCGCAACCTGTGGTAAAACGTTTCACACAATCCTCCGGCACGGAAAACAACACTGAAGAAAGGAACAATGATGGACGAGATGACATGGACCGACCCGCAGCTCAAGGCGCGCTACGAGAGGAACCTCAAGGCGATGGAACAGCGCCGGGCGGCGCATCCGGAACTGTTCAACAAGTGGGCGCTGCCGTACAAGGTGTTCACCCGCAGCAGCCTGCACGGGATCCAGAACATGCGCATCAACTGGCTGATGGACAACCATCCGCAGCGGTTCAGGGAGATGATGATGGCCAACGTGCTCGAGGAGCATCTGCGGGACATCGAGAGGCGGACGAGGGAACGCCAGGCGCAGATCATGGACCAGCTGATGGAGTCCAGGCACCTGCTCAACCGGACGGACTGCCTGAAGGCGGCACCCCAGATGACCGACCTGGACCGGCTCAACGGGATGAACGAGGCGCAAGCGGAGTCGATGAGCATGGCGATCCACGAGATCGTGGAAAGCTTCTAGCATCCCTCGACTCGCAACGCGCGCGTTCGCCCCGCGAACGCGCCGAAGCGAACATCGCCGCCATTCGGACACTCAAGACGCTCGATGGGAACGGCGACGAGCCTCTCTCCGCGGAGCAGACGGACACGCTGCGCGGATACTCGGGATGGGGCGGATGCGCGGACGCATTCTCCGACAAGCCCGAATGGGCCGACCTGAACGCCGAGATCCGCGAACTGCTCGACGACGATGAGTACACGCAGGCGCGCGCCTCCACACTGACCGCCTACTACACGCCCGGACCAGTGGTCAAGGCCATGTGGGACGCGCTCGACATCGGGTCCGCGCCCATCCAGGTGCTGGAACCCGGGTGCGGCACCGGCAATTTCATGGCCGGCATCCCCGAAAACATCAAAGCGAACGTGTCGGGCGTGGAACTCGATCCGATCAGCGCGCGCATCGCGGCCGCACTGAACCCGGACGCCACGATCCTCAACGCGGACCTCGCGGACTGCACCATCCATCCGGGATTCGACCTGACCATCGGCAACGTGCCCTATTCGGGCGACATCAGCCTCGACTACCGGACCACGGACGGCGGCACATCCCGCCTCCCCCTGCACGACTACTTCATCGAACGCTCGGTGGACGCGCTGCGGCCCGGCGGCGTCGCCATGCTGCTGACCAGCAGATACACGCTCGACAAACGCTCCGAGACCATGCGCGCCGACCTCGCGAGAAAGGCCGAGCTCGTCGGCGCAGTGCGCCTGCCGTCCTCGACGTTCGCCCGCCAGGCCGGCACCGAGGCCGTCACCGACGTGCTCGTTCTGCGCAGACGCGAACGGACGCTCGACCGCACGCCCGACGAGGCGTGGATCCACTCCAATCCGGTCGCCGTGCCCGGATACCAGGACGTGACCGTCAACGTCAACCAGGCGGTCGCCAACGACATGACCGCGCACGCGGTAGGCGACATCAGACCGGTGATCGGACGGTTCGGCGGCGACTTCGACGTCGTCTTCCAGGGCGACGCGGAACAGGTCGGCGAACGACTCCAAGAACTGCTCTCCACACAGATCACCCACGGCCCGGCGCTGTCGCTGGGCGAGGCGGAACCGGCCGGACGGGCGGAGATCACGGTCCGGCCGGACCATGTGGCACCGTTCGAATACTCCGTCGACCAGCGCGGAGTGGTCTGGTACGGCGACGGCACCACCGTCACCGAGATAGCCCACGGCCAGGGCGACGAGGCGCGACGCCTGCGCGGCATGATCCGCCTGCGAGACCTGGCGCGCGAGCTCCAACGGCTCGAACTCGACCCCGCCCGCGTAGACGACCCGGACGTGGAAGCCAAGCGCGCCGAACTCGACCGGGCATACGACCGGTTCACGAGCGAGTTCGGACGACTGTGCGACCGCGCCAACCAACGCGCCTACAGCGGCGAGGAATCCGGCTGCCATCTCGTCATGGCGTTGGAGGAGACCGACGAAAAGGGAAGGTTCGCCGGCAAGGCGAAATGCCTCTCGCAACGGACCATCAGCCCGGTGCCGCCCATGCCCGACCATGCCGACAGCCTGGACGACGCGCTGGACATCAGTCTCGACCGCGCCGGCGGGGTCGACCTGGAACTCATCGCGCGCCTGGCCGACACCACCGTCGAGGAGGCCGAGACCGGTCTGGGCGACCGCATCATCCGTGACCCGGACACCGGCGAGGTCATGCCCGCCGAGGACTACCTCGCCGGAGACGTGGGGACGAAGCTCGACCACGTCACGGCCATGGCCGAACACCTCAGACGCCGGGCGGCACGCGAGGCCATGACGGAGTTCGCGGCATCCACCTACGCGACATCGGAGGACATGCCCGCCATAGAGCAGGCACGCGAATGGATCGACACCGCGGGAACGGACGTGTGGCGCAGCCTCACGGACCCGTACGCCGCCGAATCCTACAGGGATCCGACGCCGGTCATCGAACGCATCAACGACGGACGGCACGGATGGACCATGGGCTGGAACCGCAACCCGGAACTCGTCCTCGCCCTCGTCTGGCGGGCGGTGGAGGAACTGCCCGAGCGCCACTCACGCGTCACCCTCGAACGATCCGACACCGGAGAGCGGAAGCCGTGGCACGCGCCGGCATGGCACCGATCGCACGGCACCAGCCCACTGTGGGACGCATTGTGCTGGACATGGCGCGACGGCGACGCGCCACAGCACTACGCGCCGATCCTCGCCGACCGGCGCATGCCCGTCAGGGACCTCGCCCTGTTCGTCCACAAGATCGCCCACACCGACCGGCTCGAAACCGCCGACAAGACCGCGATCCTCTCCAACCTGTTCGAGAGCTATTCGGCCCACGACAAGCATGGCAGCACGATATGGACGGACACGACCATCGGCGCGATGGCACGCCGTCTCATGCCCGGTACCGACGACCCCACGCGGCTCGCCGAACGGCTCGCCACCGACATGTCGGTCAGCGAATGGATCTGGGGCATCGCCCGCGACCTGCCCGACCTGCGCCAGGGAGCGGCACACGACGCCTACGGCGCGCCGCCACGTGCCATCGACGCGCGCCCCGACGACTACCAGGCGTTCCGCGCACGCCGCGAGGAACAGCTCGGACAATGGCGGGAGCAGCCGGAGCACGCCGAGGCCGCGCGCGCCGACCAGACGGACGCGGAACGGCTCGAACACGTGGCCGATCTGCTGGAACGCGTACAGCCCACCCCGCTGGAGACCGAGCAGATCAAGGCGCCGCTGGGGGCCCCGTGGATCCCCGCCAGGGACGTCCACGACTTCATGATGGAGACGTTCAACGTGCGCGGCCACGGGCTCACGCCCGGCAAGCTCTCCCAGTACTCGGTCGACTGGATCCCCCAGCTCGGACAATGGCGCGTCGGCTACTCGGGCGGCGGCGACATCGACTACAAGGCAGCAAGGACGTACGGCACCGAGGACCGCAACCCGTTCCAACTGCTGGAGGCGTGCCTGGACAACGCGCAGATCACCGTCACCAAGGACTCCCCCACGGAGACCACGGCGTCCGGCAAGCCCAAACGGGTCAAGGATCAGAAGGCCACGATGGCCGCCATCGAGAAGGCCAACGCGATCCGCGACGCGTGGAACCAATGGGTGTTCAAGGACCCCGACCGCGCGCAAAGGCTCACCGCCCTGTACAACCGCAGATTCAACGGCATGCGGCCCCGCCACGTCGACGGATCCTACCTGACCACGCCCGGCATCACCCACGGCGTCGCCCTGCGTCCGCATCAGAAGGACGCGGTGGCCCGCGCCCTGCGCAGCGACGAGGGCACCCTCATCGCGCACGTCGTCGGAGCCGGCAAGACGTTCGAGGGCGTCACACTCTCCCACGAGGCGAAACGTCTCGGCAAGGCGTCCAAGCCGATGCTCGTGGTCCCCAACCACCTCGTGGACCAGTGGGCCGGCGACGTGCTCAGGCTCTATCCGGCCAGCCGAATCCTCGTCATGGACAAGGACGCGCAACGCAACCCCGAATCGGTGAGACGCTTCTGGGGCCGGGTCGCCAACGGCGACTGGGATGCGGTGATCGTGCCGGAGAGCCGGTTCAGCCAGCTGCACGTCAGCAAGGAACGACGGCTGAGGAACATGCGCGCCCGCGTCGACGAGTTCGCCCAGGCCGTCGAGGCCGCCGCCAAGGCCAGGGGCGACAAGGACCCCACCGTCAAACGGCTGGAGGCGGCGCGCAAAAGCGCCGAGACCGCCATGCAGCGCCTGCGAGACGGCAAGGAGTCGCGCGACGACAAGGCACTGGCGGGCATCAAGTTCGAATCGCTTGGCGTGGACATGCTCATCGTCGACGAGGCCCACCACTTCAAGAACCTCGGCGTGCCCGTCGCCTCCGCCGACCTGGGCATGCAACTGTCGTCCGCCGCGAAATGCGAGGACCTGCTCGACAAATGCGAATGGCTGCGCGAGGCCGGGCACGGAGGCAACATCGCGTTCATGACCGGCACGCCGGTCTCCAACTCCATGAGCGAGCTGTACAACATGCAGCGCTACCTCGCGCCCGGAACCCTCAAGGCCCAGGGCCTCGACACGTTCGCCGCATGGGCTGGCGCCTACGGCCAGGTAGTACCCACCGTGGAACTGAAGCCCGAAGGCAACGGATTCCAGGTCAAGCAAAGGTTCGCGCGCTTCCAGAACCTGCCCGAACTGATGAACGCGGTGAAGCAGTTCACCGACATGATCACCAACGACGACATCCAGCTGCCGCTGCCCGAACTGGAGCAGGTGCCCGTCCCCGTGCCCATCACCGACCGCCAGAAGAAGGAGATGGAGGAACTGTCCGACAGGGCCGACCTCGTGCGCGACGGCGACGTGCCGCCGGAGGTCGACAACCTCCTGCGGATCACTGGCGACGGGCGAAAGATCGCCCTCGACCCCAAGCTCCTCAAAGGCCACGAGAACGACCGCCCCCTGGAGAACGGCAAGATCCAGGCATGCGCCGAGAACGTCGCCCGGATCTGGCAGGAGGAGACGCCACGCCTGGGCACGCAGCTCATCTTCTGCGACTCGAGCACGCCCGCGTCGGGCGGATGGAACGCCTACCAGGACCTCAAGGACCGCCTCATTCAATTGGGCGTGCCCGCCGAGCAGATAGCGTTCGTGCACGACGCCGGCGACAACCCCGCCAGACGCGAGCAACTGTTCGCCAAAGTCAGATCCGGCGAGATCCGCGTGCTGATGGGAAGCACCCAGAAGCTCGGCACCGGCACCAACGTGCAGGAACGCCTCGCCGCGATCCACGACCTCGACTGCCCATGGAGGCCCGCCGACCTGGAACAGCGCCTCGGCCGAATCCAACGCCAGGGCAACACGTACGACCACGTGCGCGACTACCGGTACGTGACCGAGGGCACGTTCGACGCGTACAGCTACCAGACCGTGGAACGCAAGCAGCGCTTCATCAGCCAGCTCATGAGCTCGAAGAGCCCCGCCCGCGAGGCCGCGGACCTCGACGCCGACGTGGTGACCCTCGCCAACATCAAGGCGCTGGCCACCGGCGACCCCGACATCCAACGCCGCATGACATTGGAGAACGAGATCAACCAGCTGAAGCTCCTGCGCGCCTCATGGGCGCAGCAGAAGGCCGACACCCGCAGGGACATCAACCAGCAGCTCCAGCCACGCATCGAGGGGATCCGCCAGGCGATCCGCGAGAAGACCGACAACAAGCCGCTCGCGTCCAAGGCCCTGAACATCCACCAGACCGCACGCATGAACGGCAAGTGGGAGGGCATGACCATCAACGGCCGGCCGGTCGGCGACCGGCAGACCGCATGCAGGCTCCTCCACCAGGCCGCCCACCAGGCGCACGACGGGGACACGATCGCCGAATACGACGGACTGCCCGTCATCGCACGCAGGGCGGCCACCACTGGACGGATCACCCTGGCCGTCAAGGCCGTCCACGAGCACGAATCCGGTACCGAGATGCCCGGACCCTACCTGACCGGACCTTCCAGCATCGTCAGCCAGCTCGACCGGATCGTCAAGAACATGGCCACCGACCCCGGCAAGCTCACGGAACGGCTGGCGGACGCCGAAAGGGAACTCGCCGCCGCGCAGGAGACGCTGGCCGAACCATTCGCCCACGAGGACGAGTACCGGCAAAAACAGGCAGAACTCGAACGGCTGACGTCCAAACCCGACGAACCCCGGGAGACGGAAAGTAGAGACCAGGAAACCAAGGAAAGGAGCGCAGGAATGCCATTGACAACGGAAAACGCCAGACGACTGCTCGAACAGGACCACGACGTCACCGAAGTCACCCAGGGCGGCAACGCCATGGGCCACTACCTCGAAGCGAGGCTCACGGACGGACGCGCCGTGCAGATCGACTTCCACGACAACCCCGCATGGAAAGACACGGACCGTCTGGCCGGCCGGATCGAGGTGTCCTACGCCAACCGGCCACAGGCGGAATGGCAATACGACGACAACGACATGGCCGACCGCGAACACACCGTCATCGACCCGGCCGACCCAGCCGCCGGGAAAACACTCGCCAAGGCGGTGGAGGGCTGGGAACGCGCGGGCGGCCTACACACGGCCCGCGCAGCCGGGACGAGCCATCTGGCCGCGAACCAGCCGCCGGAGGAATACGCCTACCGGTGGCGGAAGCCCGGGGACCCCGACAGGCACATCGCATACCTGAGCACCGCCTTCGACCGCGACCAGGCGATGAAGGCGAGGGAGGACGCCGGATACGTCGTGACGAAGGTCGATGAGGATCCGGCCGTGCTCTACGAGCAGCACCGCAAGGCGTCCTGCATGCGCGCGAGCCACATCCTGGAACGATACGAATCCCCCGACCAGGACGCAGTCAGAATCCTCCACGGCATCGTGGGCGAGGTCAACGCGCACGACCCCGAGAACGACATCGCCACCTACCTCGCCTACCCATCCGACAAGGCGGTCCAGATCGCCGGAGACGGCCTCACCTCCGCGGACATCGCGGAGAAACGCGAGATGGGCGGATGGGACCCGCGAAAGGACCCGCTCATGCGCATCAACGCGCAGGGCGACTGGACGGGCATCACCCAACAACAGGCCGACCAGATCGTCTGGGACAACCGCGATGAGATCCTCACCCGCGCGTCATACGACAGTGAACTGTCCACGTGGACGCTCCACCAGCTTGACCAGTTGAAGGAGCCCCAGCCGGCCCAAAGCCTGGACCGTGACCGGCCGGAACCGGATCACAAGGCGCCCGCACAGGCCGATTCCACGACGAAGCGTCACGGGCCAAGACTGTAGTCCTCTCCAGCCACGGGGTGGCGCGCTTTCCGCGCCACCCCGCATTCATTCCATACGAAGGAGCAGAAGACACGCATGACAACAGAAACAAACGACCGGCCGGAACCCATCATCTGGTTCGAGGGCACACTCATCAGCAGCCCACGGCAAAACAGAAGCGCGGAAGACTGGCTGCTTGAAACCATGGCCATGGGAACAGCCACGAGGAAAATCACCATCCACGCCAGCGGCAGGGAGCATTCGGAGAACATCCGCGACCACGCGCGCAAGGGATCCCGCCTCATGGTCAAAGGCACCGCGGGCGACGAAGGATCAGGCATCGACATCGAAGCCACAAGCCTCGCGTTCGATCCCAGCCATGACGAACCGGACGGGAATCGATGACACGGACCACCACCGTCAGCGGCATCAGACCGGACAAGGCCGGCGACGGCGAATGGATCGACATCAACGGCCACGTCGGCCGACTCATGTCCACGCTCATGGCAGACGGCCGGCCATTCAGCATCGACGCCGCGCCGGGCGGCATGACCACCGTCACGCCCCTCCCACCCCCGAAGGACGCGGAAGCGGCCGGCGGCGACGCCCAGGCCGAAACGGAGCCGGCCGACGGGAGGATCACCAGCAGGAAGACGCTGTACGACCGGTTCCGCGCCAGGCTCAAGGAGAACCTCGCCGAAAGAAAACAATAGAAAGGAACAATCATGGAACAAGCAAGAGGAATCATCGTCAAGACGCTGACCATCCTCGCGGGATTCTGGCTCTCCGACCTCGCGGCCGCCCGCGTCCAGGCCGGCCTCGCCGCCGGCGAAAGCATCGAACGGATCATGGACGGCATGACGACCATGCTCCAGCATCCGCTCGCCCTGGGATTCGACCGGACCAGCCTCCTATGCGGACTGGGCGGCGCGTGCGCCGTCGGCCTGTTCCACCTCTACCGGTGGAGCATGAAACGCAACTGGCGCGACGGCGAGGAATACGGCTCCGCACGCTGGTCCACCAGCCGGGAGATGGCCCCATACACCGACAACGACACCCGTCAGAACCTCCAGATGACGGCCACCGAGGGCCTGAGCCTCGACGCCCGGGCCACGCGCCGCAACCTCAACACCGCCGTGATCGGCGGATCCGGATCCGGCAAGACCGCCACCCACGTCATCCCCAACATCCTCAAGGGCAGCATGAACTACGCGTGCACCGACCCCAAAGGCGAACTCTACGCGCGCACCGGCAAGGACCTGGAGAAGATGGGCTACACGGTCAAACAGCTCGACCTGGTGGACCTGACCAGCGAGACGAAATTCAACCCCATGCGCTACATCGACCCCACGAAACCCGACGTGGCGATCATGCGCCTGGTCACCAACATCATGGACAACACCAACGGCTCCACACCCAAGGAGCACCAGACCGACGACTTCTGGACCAAATCCGAACGCAGCCTGCTGACCGCGCTCACCGCGTTCGTCTACTACCTGCCCGACGACATCCTCAAGGACTGCCTGCACATCGACGCCCGCCAGACCCTCAACGCCGTGGCCGACATGCGCGACCTGCTCGAAGCCAGCGAACAGGACGAGACCAAGGAAAGCCAGGTCGACGCCGTCGCCCGGACCGCCACTGAAATATACGAGGAGACCCGCGCCGAATGGGAGCGCGAAGACGCGGACCACGACGACCCGGATCTGCAGGAGGCATGGCGGCTCGCCCAGGGTCTGAAGTTCGCCGCCCGCCAGTACCGGCCCTTCACCCAGGGCGCCGGAGAGACCAAGAAGGGCATCATCATCAGCCTCGGCGTGCGCCTCGCCCCATTGACAGTCGGCCCGGTCAGGGAGATCCTCTCCGACGACAACCTCGGCATCGACCGGATCGGCGGATACCAGGACGAGCACGAGGGCGGATGGAAGCATCCCAACAAAAAGACGGCCATATTCCTCGCCCTGCCCGACGAGGACCCGACCTTCAACTTCCTCGCCGCGATCTTCTACCAGTGCCTGTTCGACAGCATCATCCGCCGCTGCCGCACCTACCCCGGCGAATGCCTCGCCACGCCGTTGCACTGCTTCCTCGACGAGTTCGCCAACGTGGGACGCATCCCCAACTTCGACAAGCTCATCGCCACAATCCGCTCGCGCAAGGTCAGCGTCAGCATCATCCTCCAAACCATCGCCCAATTGAAGACCATGTATAAGGACTCGTGGGAGACGATCGTGGGCAACTGCGATTCGGTGCTGTTCCTCGGCGGCAACGAGCAGTCCACCACCGAATGGCTCAGCAAGCTGCTCGGCAAGGAAACCATAGACATCCGCACCACCAGCGACTCGAAGGGCGTGTCCGGCAGCCACACCACCAACTACCAGCGCACCGGCCGCGAACTGCTCACACCCGACGAGCTCGCGCAGTTGGACAACGACAAATGCATCTACAACCTGCGAGGACTGCACCCGTTCCTCAGCCGCAAGGCATGGCCCGGAACCACCATCGCCAGACCGAAATCCACGCTCAAGCACTCCAAAGGATGGAGGAAAGCAGCATGAGGAAACCCGACACCGACGAAACCATAGGGAACAACGTCCACGGCATAAGGATCGCACGGCGCATATCAATGCAAGAGGCTGTGAACGGCATGAGGGAACTCGGACACAGCTGGAGCAAAACCACATTGTTCAACATCGAGCACAACACCCGCCGCCTACTGGCATCAGAAGCATTTGATCTTCTCATCTGCCTTGGATATGACCCCGAAAAAGACCTCATGCTGATCTTTGGTGAGCCGCCGTCCCCAGCTGACTATTCCATGCAACGCTGCGGCCGATGCGCCACCAAGGTAGAAGACGCCTGGAACGTTTATCTCGGAGCTCTGGAAGTCGCCGAAAAGTCGCTCACAGAAGAAACAGAAAAAGAAGAAATCACCAAAGAATATGCCGATGCACAACGGAAGAAGCTGCGGACTTGGGAAAGGTCGATGAGCGAGGCAATCAAAAAAAAAAGACGCTCTGAACACGGCACAGGCACGATAGCGCTCAAAACAAGTTAATCATTTATATGTTTCTCTCATATCATGCGACGGATACGAGTTAGATGCCGACAATGGACAAATCCGAAGCATCCACATAATTATGACAAGGTGTTGTTACCCTCGTCACTTATTTGACTAAGAGTCACGTTGGCATATGATTGCATGGTCATCTTTCTCGATGCAAACATATATTCAGAATAGTAGCCTCTTTTATTCGCTGAATAAGCTATCTGATATTCATATTGTTTAACGTTCTTATCGGAATACAACCTGCATATTTGAGGCGCTTTGTCATAAGTGAGTATCCAGTTCCAATCCGGCTCAGCGACGAGGCGCTTCGCAACCAGAGAGTGGATGGTTTCGGTTGCATATGAATTATAAAGATTCCGTCCCTGCACATAGTAAGGAGGATCCGCAAATATGAGACTGTTCTTCATATCGCAGAATTTGCCATCAGAAAGCAATTTGAAGAAATGGCTGGCCTCTAGGTTGCTAACAGTGATTCTCTCTTTTTCCGCTGCTATTCGCTCTATCCTCTTTTTGAGTGTGCTTTTGTTAAATCGAGAAGAAATGTTGTATTTCCCGTCTTGGGCGGCACCTCCTATCGGCCCACCTTTGATGACGCCACTTACGTTCATGCGATTAAGCATGAAGAAGTCGAATCCTTTCCGTCGAATATCCGAATAATGGTTGAAATCGTATCTTTTCCTGATAGCCTTCCAGTATTCCGAGTACTTCGAAGATTGAGACGTGGGCTTTTCATCCGAATAGTCAAAGGGGACGCGGTCGATTTCACGTAGCAGATATTCGGGTTCGTTGACAAGAGAATACCAAAACGAATATACGCCGTCATCAAGGTCGTTGATAATAACTGCATCTACACGACCCGACAACAAAAGATTGATAGCAACGCCTGCTCCGCCTGCAAAAGGCTCGATATAGGTTCCGGTTATATGGTTAGTCTCCAACACGTTTGCCACGAAACGTGTGATTTTGCCTTTCCCGCCGGGGTATCGCAACGGGGTATTGGAACCGTTTGTCAGCTTACTTTGCGCCATAAACATGAATGATATTAGAAGATTCCCATTTTGGCCAGTTCGTTCGAGTCATACACCCTGTTTTTTGAACTGCACATATTGCTGACAGAGCATAGCAAACAATACCGCATCATTCGACAGCCTCATGATGGTATCTATGTCGTAATCCTTCATAGACTTGTGCGACCCAAGCGATGAGTATTCAACGGACTCGCCGAAATCGGTATTTTCGATTACATTATGAGCCTCTTGGTAGGTGTCGAATACAATCCTCCCGGCCTGCAGATAGTCTTGGAATTTGTTGTTTTTAAACAGGCTATGGACATATGAGACGTTCTCTTTATGCTTTGCGCTGACCCCTATGTTGGGAAGATGAATCTCATTGCAGGATTTGTCCAATGCAAGAAGGGACAGTTCGAAGATCACACGTATCGCCGGCGCAATCAAGAATGCTTTCGCCCATCTTTTGGTGCTGTCGTCCTCCAGTACTCCATATGCGTTCAAAGCGGAAAGCATAAAGTTCGTGTCTTCGAATTCCGGCGCGTCGGTCATCCATTCCGGATTGTTGTACATCGCACCAAGGTGCCGGTCTCGATTTGTGGCGAACTTGCTGGCGAAATCATGATTGAGGCGTTTCGCGGCAAGTCTTGGCGACCTGACCGTTCCTTGTCCTTTTTCCTGAAGAGGAATGATTATGTCCTGCTTGATGACATCGTTATTGAGGCGTGAAATAAGGGTGCCGTTCTCTTGACAATATCCCTTAACCTCATCAGCCAGTTCTTTGACTTTGTCCAGTTGCTCGGGGGTTATTATATCCGGATTCTTGATATCAAGATATTCCTTGACCGGAGCCGAGTTGAAAACCCTTCTCGTGCTGGTCGTAGCGTTCGACCCTCCGAGATAGCTTGTCAAGGAATCTCCAAACTGATTCTGGAAAGGCGTTTCAAGCTTGTCCGAAAACGTCTGCCTTCCTGAGAAGCGGGCTTTGGCCTCAGTGCTCCATGGAATCGTGCCGGCACCGTCCTGAGGGCCGTTGTGCTTTCGATTGAGGATTTCCCTCAGCTTATCCTGTTCATTGTCACCGAAAACAACGATGTCCAGACTGCTCGGAATGTTCTGCGGATATTCCGCAACAAGGTTCTTCAATCTCTTGTAATCTCGGTCATCAAGAAGTTCACGGTAACAATCTGGGTTTTGCAGCAATTTGATTGCAGACAATCTCCTATTCGCATCGTGAATCACATACTTGTCGCCGGCCCTTGTCGCAAGGATCGGCTCAACATCGTTCTGATAGCCATTCTCCGCTATTGACGATGCAAGATTCATCAATTGCCGCTTTGATGTCGATTGAGACTGTGCACTGAAGTTATAGATTTTATTGAGTTCATCCATCTGGTCGATTGATGGTTCAACTCTCGGGTTCGTCTCCCAGAGACATAAATCCGATACATTGACATTTATACGTTCCATAAATAGTTCCTCCGCTCCACCGAAACAAACTCAATTCATTACCTTATCCTATGTCCAATGATATCCCCAGACCTCAGTGTTATCCTCTCCCCGTTATCTAATTGAAAGTACAACACACCCGTTAGATTCAGCTTGATGATCCCGAACACCGCGCACGCTTGGAGGAGCTGTGCCGGCGGTTGAGAGCACCCATGCATGAGTCAGTGCAGCCAACATGCGAGGAGGTCACCGACTGGGTGTGTAACCTCGCGTTGTCCGTCTGCCGGAGGGAGCATGAAGTCTTTGGCTTTCCCTGCGGACGGCCTCGCATTGGCTGACGCTCATGAAAGAGCGCGTTCCAGAATCGGTTTCCGCGAAGCTCCCGTCACCCATCACCGTTCACGAATCAGAGCCCCGGATCGCTGCCGGGCAAGCCGGTGCCCCCGTCTGATGGCGTGGGCACGGACCATCCCGGCGAGGCTCCGCCCGTATTGGTGGAGGACGACGAGCCTCCCGAAGACGGGCGTCGTCCGGATCCGGAACCGGAACCGAAACTTCCTTGGGAATATGAGGGCGTTTGCCGCTGTGGAGCTGATTGGGATTGCGATGCCTGGGCCTGCTGCTGCGCGGCGGCGGCAGCCGCGGCTGCTTCCTGTTCTGCCTTGGCCTTCGCCTCCGCGTCGGCCTTTTCCTTCGCCGTCTTCGATTCGTTGACCTCTTTCACGGCTTTCGCGATCGCGTCCACGTCACGGGTCTTGACCGCCTTCAGCAGGGTCTCCCGGGTCTTGCCGTCCGCCACCCTGCCGTCGGTCTCCTTGTACAGCGCGTTCGCGTCGTCCACGGTCTTGTCGAGCTTGCTGTCGGTGACGGCCTTGGTTGCGGCCTTGAGGTCGGTGAGACGGTTCTTGAGCTCTTTGGTCGTTCTGTGCAGCGACGCCGTGGTCCTGTCCAGGTCGGATGTGGCGGCGTCGGACGCGCAGGAGCCGCTGATGGTGGTCGTCTTTGCACCCAGGAGCCGATTCAACGCATCAAGGGTCTTGGGATCCGCGACCTGGCCGCGACTGGTGTCCTTCAATAGTTTGGAGGCTTTGGCCGTGGTCCTGTCCAGGTCGGACTGGATGGTCCTGCGTGTCGCTTCGGCCGAGTCGCATGCGCTGATTGCGGTCTCATGCGCCTCTTGCCGCATGGCGGCGGTGTGGCGGTTTTTGATTTGCAGTCCCATCCAGGACACGGCGATGAGGCTCGCGGTCATGACGATCGCGACGAGCGCTTTCCCGACCGGGAAGACGCGGCGCACCTTCAGATCGTCGGGGTCGGCCGAGTAGGTGACGGCCGACCCCGACGATTCTGCTTCCGGTATTGGAGGGATGTCCGCCGTATCCGATTCCAAGTCGGCGATTCGTTCGAGTGCGGCAAAATCGTCGTCGGCGTCCTTCAGGGCCTTCTCCGCGGAATCGTCGGGAGGAGACTGCTCCGCCGGCGCAGACACGGGTTCCTGCCCCGGCTCGTCTTCCGGCGGCAGCGGCGCGGATGGTATGGCGACGCGACGGCGGCCGCGCATGGACGCGGGCGGCAGCGGCGCGGCACCGGCCGTGTCAAAGCCTTGCTCCTGCGCGGTATGCCACCATTCGGCGAGCTCCGGCCACGCGTGTGGATGTTCGGCGATTAGGCGCATCCATGGACGCCAACCGGGCTCGTTGGCCATGGCGTACAGCTGGTCGACCGTAAGCTTGGGGCTGAGAATCGGCTCACCCGTCTTCCTGTCGATCCTGGTCATTCCTCTCCGCCCTCGTCTTTGATGAGGACTGGCTGATCCTGTTCGTTTGCCTTCATCACTTTTGTTCCTCTGGTTTGCCTTCATGCACCCGGTATCCGCCTTCCAATGGGCCCTTGACCGCCGCGCATCGCCAGCCGTCGTCAGTGAGCGTGTAGTCAAGCACCCAGGATGCCTCCAGCCCGGTGGATACGGCGCATGTCGCCACCCGCCGCCCCGTGGACACGGGGAAGCCGGTGAACTCGGTCTCGGGCAATGGCTGCGGGGCTATGGATGATGCCGGTATGTCGAGGCCGGCGGCATCCGGCGTGAAGTATTCGCCTTCGAGTTGGCCTCGTTCGCCGCCCATGTAGACGCCGAGCGCTTTCGGCGCGAGGTCGGCGCACGGATCATCCTCCGTCGGCGTCGCCGGCTCGGTCTCTTCGTCTCCAGCCGTTTTTTGTCCGGGTTCGGTTTTCGTTCGCGGCCGGGCGACGGTGCTTTGCGTGTCCTCCGCGGTTCCGTTGCCGGCGCATATCACCGCGACGTTTCCTCCCAGGATGAGGAGCGCGACCGCAAATCCCGTCGCGGCGATGATCCTGTTCCTCTTTGGTTCCATGCTTGGTTTTCCTTTCAGTGGATGTAGCGGACGCCATTTCCGGCTGCGGCCAGTTGGGAGGCGCTGATTTCGCGTGTGGATACGACGCCGAGGCCAAGCGCGTTGGACTCGCTGATCAGGATCGACCCGTCCCCGCGGACCTCCTCGACCATGGCGACATGCCCGTAGTCGGCGGACGCGCCCAATACTCCCGGTTGGAACACGATGACGCTGCCGGCGGATGGGGAGCCGTCCACCGTGTAGCCGGCCGACGCCGCGGAACCTGCCCATGTGGCGGCGTTGCCCCACCCTGGTATCGGTTTTCCTATGTCGGCTCTTCTGGTCGCGGCCCACCAGGTGCACTGCCCCCATGGGTATCTCGTGTCCGGCGTGATGCCGGCCGTGGACACGATGCCGCCGGAGACCGTCAGTTTCGGTTCGAGGGAGCCGACCGTGCCACCCTCGGCGGTCCCCGTTGCGGTGTATTTGGTCGCTGCGAGTTCCTTGATCCGCCGCACATAGTTGATGGTTTCCTCGAAGGGCGGCACCATGCCGTATCTGAGCACGCTGCCGAGGCCGGCGTTGTACGCCGCGAGGGTCAGCTCCAACGTGTCGCCGGTCAGTTTCCCGGACTTCTTGGCCGTCTCGACCTGCGAGGCGAGATTGCACATGTAGTTGCCCTGGCTCCAGATCGCGTCGTGCGGGTTCCAGATGTCGGCCTTGCCGTCTCCGTCGCCGTCCTTGCCCGCGGACGCCCAGGTGGACGGCATGAACTGTGCGATGCCCTGCGCTCCGGCGGAGCTGCCGGCCTTCGGATTCCAATTGGACTCCTGGTCGATCTGGGCGGCGATGATGCTCGGCGTGACGACCTGGCAGATGGATCCGGCGCGGATCACGTCGGCCTCGTATTCCGCGGGAACGCCCGAGACCGTGGATTCGCTGGCGTTGGATCCGAGGAACGCGCCCATGACGGCCAGGAGCACGCCGAGCACCGCGAGCATGGCCGCGATGACGGGCAGGATGGGAAGGCTGATGGAGGCGGCTCCCGCGATGACGCGGGACGCGGCCATGCGCACGAAGTTCGCGGCGACGCGGGCGGCACGCACGGCGGCCTGTCCGGTGGCTTGAACGTCGCGCGCCGCCTTGACGGGCGCGCGGCGGTGCCGCCAGATGAATTTGGCCGACGAGTTGACGCCTTTCACGCCAGCGCGTGCCGCTTTGAAGGTCAGGTCGCGTGTGGCGCTTCCCAGCTTGGACGCGAAGTCGTCGTCGGCAGCGGTGAGCCTCGCGCCGGCTTCGTCCATCCAGCCCATGCCGGTGGATCCCATCCGTTTGACGCTACGGCCGGCTTTCCCAATGCCTGTGCCTATGTGCTTGCCGATCCGCTTGCTCGCTTTGCCTTTCGCGGCGAACTTGCCGATCTTCTCGCTGGGCTTCGCCTCGGACAGCGCCTTGGGTTTGCCGGCCGTCTTGCGCATTCCCTTGCCCGACCGCAGGGCGCGTTTGCCACGGTTCATGATGCGCCGCGCCTTGCCGGCCGTCCAGCCCACGCCGTGCATGGTGGAGGACATGCCGTACATGCCGGCGCGTCCCGCCATCTCGGCGGCGGTGTGGCCCATGGAATCGGCGATGTCGGCCCGGTCCGAGCCGAATTGTGCGGCGCTGGACACCACGCCGGTGGCCGCGCGTCCGATGCGGGCGCGTGTGCCTCCGGCGTGGTGGGCTTGGGTTCCGCTCATGCGTTTACTTTCCTTCCTGGAAGGTCGTGGAGTACAGCCGGTAGAGGTCGCCGCCCGCGGGGATGCGCCCGTCGAACGGCACGTAGGCGCTGCCGATCTTCATGAGTCCCTGGCCGGGCAGCACGCCGGTGAAGTACTGGCGCTGCTCCTCGCTCAGGGTCAGCAGCTCGCACAACGCGTCCGCGTCGGTGCTGTTCTGGCTCAGGAGCATGAGGAAATCGCTGTTGGACAGCATCTCTCGCGCGTCCTGGAGGTCGAGGATCTCCTCGACGTTCTGCGTGATGCCGGTCACGCCGAGCCCGTATTTGCGGGCGCGCTTGTAGATGTCCTTGAACTGGGCGGCGGCGTACTGGTTGGAGAAGAAGCGGTGGAACTCGTCGACGTACAGCCAGGTGCGCCGCCCGTTGGCCTTGTTGCGGATGACGCGGTTCCACACCTGGTCGATGACGACCATCATGCCGAACGTGCGCAGCTCGCCGGACAGGCCGGACACGTCGAACACGGTGAACCGGTTGGACAGGTCCACGTTGGTCTGGCCGTTGAAGCCGCTCATGGAGCCGGTGATGTACGGGTTGAGCGCGTCGGCGAGGTACCGGCTCACCTGGTCGCCGCCCGCCTGCAATTCGTCGTGCAGGTCCTGCAATGTGGGCTGGACCACTCCCCCGCCCTGGTTGCGGTAACGCGTGTACAGGTTGCTGACGCACTGGTCGACGAGTCCCTTCTGGAGCGGGTCGAGGCCGTCGATGCCGCCGATGAGCGCGCCGATCATGGAGACCACGTTGTTGGTCTTGTCCTTGACGGGGTCGGAGGCCGAATCGTCCTCCAGGACGATGTCCATCGGGTTGACACGCGTGCCGGTGCCGGCGCTGATCTGGATGATCTGTCCGCCGAACGCGGCCGCGAGGGCGAGGTATTCGCGTTCCGGGTCGATGACGATCACCTCGTCGTCACGGTTGAGGAACATGCCGGCGATCTCCTGTTTGACGGTGAAGGATTTGCCGCCGCCGGACGTGCCGAGCACGAATCCGTTGGAGTTCATGTGGCTGCGCCGGTCCGCGAGGATCGGGTTGCCGCTCCGGGCGTTCGACCCGTAGAACAGGCCGTGCGGCTCGAACACCTCCTGCGTGGTGAACGGGATGAGGATGGCCGCGCTGTTCGTGGTCAGGGTCCGCTTCATGGGCAGGGGGTTGTTGCCCAGCGGCAGCTCGGCCGTCAGTCCCTCCATCTGCATGAACTTGAGGCTCTCGGCCGTGCAGGACTGCGCGTTGACCTTGGCCTTCACGTTCCTGCACGCGACCTCCAGCTCCTCCTGGCTTGCCGCGGACACGCCGATCACGATGATCGAGTCCACGAGCCTCTGGTTGGTGGAGCGCAGCTCGTCGCGCAGCTGGCCAAGCTGTTCCTGCTGGTCGGCGAGGTCGTCGGGAAGGTCGTCGGGGTCGAGGCCCTGCTTGCGGTTCTTGCGCCGCTGGTCCATGATCTGCATCTTGACCTCGGCGTTCTTGCGGCGCACGAGCGTCATGCTTTCGCCGCGGTCCATGGGCGCCAGGTGGATGCTCACGTCGACGCGGGCGCGCAGGCCGGTCAGGTCGTTGACCAGCTGGTCGGACAGTTCCGGCGGCAGACTGGACACCCACATGGTGCGGTGCAGGTATTTCGAGTCCAGGGATTCGATGTCGAGCATGGTCGGGTTGCGCGCGTCGATGCTCCACGGGCACACGAGGTCCTTGGTGTCGGGCTTGCCGGGCTGATGCTCGAACCGGCGTTCGTCGAACCGGAACTCCTCGCCGGGCCGGAGCACCTCGGCCATGAGGCGCAGCCGGTGCTCGCGGTCGAGCCGGGTGGCCTTGCATGCGTCGATGGAGCGCATCTGGCTGACGAGGTTGTTGCACAGGGCGTTCAGGGTCGCGACGGCGGCCTGCTCGTCGCTTTCGCGGACGGTGACGGTCAGGGTCTTGACGGTGCTGGTGTTGCGGCTGACGGATTCGAGTTTGCCTTGGGCGAGGCGGTTGTAGTCGAGCCGGTAGTGGTCGAGGCTGTCGCCGGTCTCGTCCATCATCACGTCGGCGAGGAGTTCGCGTACGCCGCGTGAGCGCGTGTAGGAGGCGATCTGCACGCTTTGCCCGGCCTCGAAGCTGTTGATGAGCTTGGCCCACCGGTCGATGATCTCCATCTGATGGGATTCCGGGCTCAGCTGGTAGTTGATGTCATGGAAGAGGATGGTGGCGCTCCACCGTCCGTCGCCCAGGCTGGCGATCCCGTTGCGCAGCATCGCGTCGTAGCCGATGAGCTGCTTGACGCCCTTCGGCAGACGCGTCGCCTTCTTTCTCCGCGCCTTCGCCCTGGCTTCGGCACCGCCTTCGGCCGGCGCGACCACCGGGGTCTTCTTCTTTCCGAACATTCCTCACCTTTCCTTGATCGTTGGTTTCGCGCCGGTGCGGTATGGTCTTCCCGGACCGTCGAGCAGGTAGACCTCGTGCTGCGTGTAGTGACGCAGGATGTATTTCAGGTATTTCTCGGGCATGAGGCCCTTTGGCCTCACCCATCCCCATATGGCCACGGGCAGGCCGGGCGGGAAGATCAGGTACATGGCGAGGTTGGGGTCCATGCCCAGCCCGAGCCACAGTCCGACGTATCCTCCCCCGCACACGATGGCGAGGATGACGGCGGCGAGGCACTGCCTCCAGCTCATTCCCATGAACACCTTCGATTCGATGGTGGTCAGTTCCCTGTAGACGGGCATCTGCAACGCCATGATTGCTTCCTTTCGTGGATTGCGTTGTGTTTCATTCGCCGCCGAAGAGCTTCTTGGCGACGGAGTTGGCCGCCATGACGATGCCGATGAGCATGACGCTCGCCAGGAGCAGGCCGGTGAAGTTGTCCATCACCCAGCCGGAGAGGCTGTCGCCGTCCTTGAACTTGCTCGGGTTGAGCGTGCCGCCCACGAGCGTGCGGTACATGAGGATCGCCAGATACAGGGTCGCGCATTGGAACACCAGCGACGCGTACTGTTTGAAGTAGTTGATGCCCCACTGGCGGGTCTCCTCCTGGGCGATGAACGCGATCGGCAGCGGGTTGAACGCGGTGAGCATGTATATCTGCACGAAACGCAGGAGGATGACGACGGTGACGACGATGGTCGCGCCCTTGGAGACGAGGAACGGGATGAGCAGCAGAATCAGGCACGGTATCTGGCCCATCCAGCCGGCGGAGTCGATGGCGTCGCGCATGCTGTCGCCAAGGCCGAGGCCCGACGATGCGCCGGTGGTGGGCGCCGCCGAATGGATGCCGCCGAGCACGCTGTCGCCGATCTCGTCGATGGCCTGGAGCATGAGCTCGCTGTGCTGGGCCGCGGTGAACACGAGCGTGAGCTTGAACATCGCCATGGCGACGAGCTTGACGCCCAGCTCGCGGTCGCCGTCCGCCCGGGTGCTGACCCTGGCGAGTTCCAGGACGCACATGATCGCCAGTATCGTGCTGGCTATGGGTTTGACCGCCGAGCGGGCGACGGTCAGGCTCAGCTGGTACATGCCCGCGTTGTATTCGGCGGGGGTCTTCAGCAGGTCGGCCACGAGGTCGTCGCCGACGCCGGACCCTATCGAGTTGAGGATGCCGACGATGAAATCGACCATGCGTGGCCTCCCGTCTACAGGGCGATGTTGGAGAACAGGGCCGCGGCCGCGATGATCAGGCCGCCGCCGACGACCTGCCAGACGCCCGACTGGGTGGCGGGGCCGTTCTGGTCCTTCAGTCCTCCGGCCAGGGTGATGACGCCCCACACGGCCCACAGGCCGCCGCCGATGATGGCGAACTGGCTGAAGAGCTGCAACGCGCTGGTGACGACGCTGCCGCTGTCTGCCGCGATGGTGATTCCGTACATGATGTTTTCCTTTCGATGTTTTGGATGACATGACCACGGTATGGCCGTCGAGAAGGCTCCGGTTTGGACGTTCCCGACGAACCCGAAGAGGCTCGGACGATGGTATGGAAAAGGGCCCGCCGACCGTTCGCCGGTGGGGCCGGGTCCCGCCGCCGCGCGCCGGGTTTCGAGTGCCATGGTTCCCGTCCGGCGTTCCGCGGGCCGCGGAACATGGAAACGGACGGCATCATGCGAAAGGAAGACGGACCGATCCGCCACAAGGAGATTTTCAAGGAGTCGGACGGTCCGGTGCGCAAGGGAAAGGGGTGGCCGGCCGGATCCGACCTCATTGGATCCGGCCTGCCACCCCGTTCTGGTTTCCATGGTGCGCGGGAAGGGGTTCCCGCGGCGTGCCCCCGCCGGGAGTCGAACCCGGCGCCGTCACAAAGGAGAAAACAAAGACGGTACCGGTGGGGGCTTGGGCGCGTCCGGGAAGGAAAGGATCTGGGCGCGCCCGTGGGCCCGTGCGGCGGATCATGGGGAACGGCCCGCCGCACGGGCCCGGGGTCAGGTTCGTCGGATCACTCCTCCGAGCCCTCGGTGTCGGCCGGGGCCTTCGCCTTGCGGCGGCGGGAGACGGCCATGAGGGCCGCGCCTCCGCCGAGCACGACGACTGCGGCCAGCGCGATCAGCGCGATGCCCGCGCCGGTCTGGGCGAGGGTCCTGCGGTAGCCGTTCCAGTCGTCGGTGGCGGACTCCACCTTGGTGTCCGAGCAGTAGTCCTTGCCGTCGATGGTGACGACGTCATCGGACTTGCTCTTGGTCTCGGCCTCGGGCTTGGAGCCGGATTCGTCGTCCGAGGTGCCGTCACCGAACGGGGCCGACGTGTCGACCGGACATTCGGTCAACGGGGTGCCGGTGACCTTGGCTCGGTCGGTGTGGGTCTTGGTGACGCCCTTGAGGGTGCCGGTCACCTCGATGCTTTCGCCGGGCTTGAGCACCTTGGTGTCCCAGTCGGCCGGGTACTTGAGGTCCACGACCTCGCCGTCGCCGACGATGGTGGAGTCCTCGAGCTTGATGTCCTTGGTGCGGAACACCGCGCCCTGCTTCGTGTCGGGGTCGGTCTTGCTCGTGTTCGTGATGGTGAACACGATCTCCGTGTCGCCGGAGACGGTCAAAGCGTCCTTCGAATTGTCGCGGTCGCCGTTCGGCCAGCCGGACTTGCGGTCCCACTTCTGGACGTCGATGCTCGGGGTCATGTCCGGGGTGCGGGTCCACACGACGTTGGATTCGAGAGTCTTGTCGTTGTAGTGCTCCGTGAACTGATTCTCGTGGCGGTCGGTCACGGCGAGGCGCTTGCACTGGATGCAGGCGCGCCAGCCGGCCTCATGGGAGTCGTCGGACACGAGGGCCCTGTAGCGGTCGGTCGCTTCGATGGTGACGACGTTGCGGCCGTCGACGGTGGCCGCGGAGAGGGTGAAGAGGTCGCCGCCGAGCTTCGAGCTGTCGAAACCGGAGCCGGCGATCCTGTCGCCCTTGGACGCGAGGGCCTCGCCGCCTGAAAGCAGGTCGCGGGTCGCGTACACGGCCCACTGGCCGGTGTATTCGTCGAAGGCCGGATCGAGGGAGTCGACGATGTCCCACTTGTCGACCTGCGGGTAGGCGCGGTTGGCCGGCAGGATGGAGCTGTCGAGCTGGTAGAGGAAGCTGCGGCCCTTGTAGATGCTCTTGCCGTTGGCGGATGCGCCGCCGACCTTCACGGTCACGTCCTTGGCCGGGTTGATGGGCTTCAGGGGGTTCGTGACCTCGTTGGTGTCCTTGCGGATCTTGTTGAGCACCTGCGTGGCCTTGTTCTTCACGGTGTAGCCGTCGGTGACCTTGATGACGGTCATCGGCATGGTCACGGTGTACGTGTGGCCGAGGAGCGTCTGGTCGATGGCGGGCCGGGTGAGCGGGTCATGCTCGTCGGACTCGCTGTAGGCCTTGAGGTCTTCCGGCTGTGGGTCGCCCTTGACGGTCTCGCCGGTCGCGGGGATCTCGGTGTCCACCAGCTTGGCGTAGGCGTAGAGCACGCCGTCCTTGTCCTGGATGTTGAACTTGTCGGTGACGTCCTTGCCGGTCTCGTCAAGGATCTCCACGTTGGTGGCGTCGAGTTTCAGGTACTCGTCGTCGTAGTCGTCGGTCATGCCGAGCCTCCAGACCTTGTAGGCGGTGTCGGTGAGCCTGGAGGCGTCGATGTTGACGCGGTAGTACA